>Ga0307507_10001081_pt1 | contig 60467 bp, 12 predicted proteins | sample 7_EM_MG_FD_207223 | JGI IMG/M metagenome (GOLD analysis project Ga0307507, IMG submission 207223) | Populus trichocarpa ectomycorrhiza microbial communities from riparian zone in the Pacific Northwest, United States - 7_EM | ecosystem: Host-associated > Plants > Roots > Unclassified | place... | reverse complement strand
GCAAGCCCTGTCAGCATACTACTCCTCTTTGCATTAATTGTAAAGAAAATCACTTTGCTAATAGCAAAGACTGCGAGACTCTTAAAGCAGCTAAACTAGTACGCAGTACTAGCTTAGAAAGTTCTATAGAAGAATAAACAAATAGGATTCTAGAAGGAGGCAACTCCTACTAGATTCTTAAAAAGATATTAAAGAGCAAAAGGACAGAAATAAATTGCAAAAGGATAGGGTTAAGTGTTAGGATTTCTTATAGTTTTTCTTACCATTTTCTCATTTCCAGTAGCTATAGCAACTTAGTATTTCACTAAGGAGCTGTAAATCCTTAGGGATTTATAAACTACTAGGATATAGCTACTAGTACATGTTAAGCTGCCTAGAAAGGATTCATGTATATAGAACTATAGCGCCATAGCCTAGAGGCTGCATGCGCAGTATTATACGTAGTATAATACAACGAACATAAAAAAATAAAAAATAAAAAATAAAAAAGTTCTATCTAGTTTCCAATTATAAACTTAGGCAGGCTGTGGATCTATATCCCTATCCAATAGTCGCAATACTCCAGAAGTCCTTAATGCTTCTTATTGTCTGTAATATAATGTCGGATATATAGTCGCTCATACTGTACAATGAATTGCGATACGTTTTGTCCTATAAAGTAAGGGGTCCCGGGAGTTCCTAGAGCCGGCATAGGCTGGGCCATAATATATACCTTATCTCATTCTATTGGTAGTCTAGTAAAAGGCGGCGGACCTATAGTTTCTCTAGAGATAGGTAGATGGACATTATAACCCTTATCCTTAGTTTAAGGGTTGTTGGTCCCTAATATTATGGGAGTTAGGGTTAGTATTACATGCCCTTATTTAGGAGAGCTTCGCGGTTTAACAGGCTACTTACTTTCCTCTCTCTTTCTAGCGCCTTTACTGTTATTATAGAATGGACCTAACATTCCCAACAATCCTTTTGCTAGTATTGTTGCCATTATTATTATAAATTTAAAGGTAGCTCCTATAAATGGGAGAATAATTATATAGGCTGTTGCAAATATAGTAAATAAAATATAGAAGACTTTTCTCTACCTTTCCTGGTGTACTATAGTCCTCCCTTTTATCCTCCGTCTTATAGTACTACATACTTGCCTTCCCATTACTATTTGCCGACTACCATTCCCGCATAGAGAACTTGGCATATGTCGTTAATTTATTCCTGTAGAGGTGGCTGCGCACTAGTCACTAATATATCTATGCTTCTTTACCTCCCTTTCCGCACGTCCTTTTATTCCACAGTTCTAGATCATTCCTATACGTCTTCTATATATAGAATTATGTATAGAGTACCAGACCTCTAATCTAAAGAGCTTACCGTCGTCCCTATATGGAATACCATAAAATATATAGGAGGGTACGACCTCTCTCAGATAGGAAATTACGATATAGTTAGTCTATCAGTCAGTTATAATCAGCTAGTAGGAAATTAGTCAGTAAGAAAGGAAGAAAAGAGTATATTAAAGGAAAAGTGTATGTCTCTTAGTCCTGTCCGAGTTGTTAAAGACTATAGGGCTCTAGACCAATCTATATAAAACATATAGAAGGCCTAGGCTCTCCTAAAGCTATGCCTAATCTAGATATTAAATCTAGGAGGCTAAATTACACCACTATACTAGCTCCTAAACTTCTATTAGGTGCCAACTATATATATACTTAGCGTTTCTAAACCGCCTTTCTTCTATTATCTAATATATTCTTATTAGGTACTTACGGTACTTATCCTTTAGTATCCTATATATATTATATATATTATCTATATATGCAATCTACGCTAATATATAATATGCTAAGTGTCTTAGGTTAACTCTTAGCTTATCTTTATTCTTAAGTTTAAACATCTTTTATATTAATCTAAATATTGCTATATTATTTACTGGTATTAATATCTATATTATCTCTCTGTAGTCTATAGCCTGCTCCTTTGGATTTTTTAATATTATAATTAATGCTCCTTTAATATAACTTATCTATCTTTTTAATATAGCTTAATTTGGTATAGCTTTTTTATCTAGCTATATATAGAAATCTTCCTAGTTATTGTTTCCTTATTGCTTATACTACTTAGAGTATAGCTCTATAAGTGTATATATTCTATTTATAAGGAAATATCTCTTTATTGCTACTTTATTATAACCTTTTATATATTATTTTATAAACCTAGTTAGAATCCCTAAATCCTCTTCTTATTCTAGGTTATCTAGCTATTTAGCCCTTAGTATACCTACCTTTAGCCTATTAGTAACTTTTTATATAGGTGCTCTATCCCTTATATATTCTAGTATTGTCAGATAATCTATATTCTAAAGGCGTAGGTCACGTGCACGGGTCATGTGCACGGAGCATGTGCACTGTGAAATCTCTTCGTAGCTCGAAGCTCTACGTCACTTAAGACACGTCACTCAAGACACGATACAAGATCATTAATCTATCAACCCATTTCATCAATGAACTGCTCTACACGAACTTCGTGACAGTTATGAGCCCGGTCCGCCGACTTAAGAAGCTATTCAGCTATTACTTAATTATTTTAAAGAAATTCTACCTTATTGTTAGACTCTGACACCTTATGATTAAGACGTAGACTTTGACAGAAATCCTACCTTAATCGTCACAGGACGATTCTTCCACGAGATTCCATGAGATTCTATGAGATTGCATGAGATTCCACGAGAAATCCTACCTTAATTGTTATAGGACGATCCTAACGACAAAATACCATCTTAATTCCCCATCTGCCTATTAGTTAAAATGACTCCACTAATATCAAGTTCGTCTACCACAATTATCCTTAATAAGCCAGAAGACTGGGAGCAATAGATCTGGCAACTACAAGCCCTTGTAGATTAGTAAATTTGGGCCCACGTTAACCCAGCCACAGAAGCGCCTTAAGAAGGTCTACTTGAAAAACTACCTCTTCTAAAGGTTACAGATTTCAACAAGAATGCAACCTTATATGTATAGCTCTCAACAAATTAACAGAAAGCGTACAAGAATAGCAGATGGTGCTATAACTAGGATATAAAGTATTTCCTTAGATAGGAAGATTATCTTTAACAGATCCGCACCTAAATTACGTCCATAGTATCAATTTAGAAGAAGCTACTACTTGACCCTTCTCTCATAATCAAAGAATGGCTAATTTGTTTAAAAGAAGACACTAAGCCCTTAAAGAACTTTATAATAAGGAAGGTACAATTGCAATATATAGAATTACTTAAGGGACTTAAGCAGGCAAAAATTACCCAGTGGCTTAATTAATGGGAGCATGCGATAAAGATAGTAGAGAAGTATGGTCTTCTGTAGATAATTAATAGGATCTGGCTAATGGACCTTACGAATATAATATGACCTACAAGCAAAACCTATTTTGTTATATATACTAAGCAGGTAAATAATATTAAAAAGGCTTACTTATTAGAATACTATAAAGTAGCAATGGAGCTATGGGAAGCATTTATAAACCTTTTAAAAGTCGTACCATCCTTAACTACTAGAGGGAGTGCATTTAACGTAGACTTCGCAGGAGAGCCTAAAGAGGGTATCTCTATTACTGCTAAAGTCCAAAAGGGAAGAGGGAATAGTTTATCTTATAGTTAAAAAAGGGCAGGGATAAATTTAACTAAAGAGACGTCTTCTAAGAAGTTAAAGATCCTAAAATGCCTAGCATGCAATATAAGGGGACATACCCTTTCTAACTATTGGTATTTATTTAAGTGCAAGAGGCCTAAAGGATTTAATGCTAAGGGTACACGTATAAAAAAGGTATATAAAAAGGTAGAGCGTAATAAGGATCTAGCTGCCTAAGTAGAATAACTTAAGTAATTAGAAGATGAAGCTTAATAACAATAGGATAAGAGTAAGGAGATAGTTAAAATTATAGGAGAAGCTAATGCGATATTCCTAGAATCGTATTATATAGGTTAACTCCATCCACTAAAGCTATTAACTATTCTTGACTTAGGAGCCACTCTCTACATCTTTAATAACCTCTCTTATTTCTACAACTTTAGGAAAGCTCTAAGACATAAATATGTTATTACCGGCAGCTTAGAAGTGCCTATACTAGGCTACGGCAATGTTACTATCTAAGTTACAAAACTAGACAAGAATAAGGGAATCCTATGTCTTAAGGACGTTGCCTTTTATACGGACTTTAATACGAATCTAGTGTCGTTCCGTCTACTTTAAAAATAAGGGTACTACTAGGACAATAAAGGAGATAACAATCTTCTAGTTTAGAAGGATGATATAATCCTATATTAAATAGAAGAATGTCACAGACAATAGACTATTAAGTACGTCTAATTAGGAAGCCTAAAATTAGCTTTTAATTTAAGCTAACTGCTATACCGTTAACGGAAGCGCAGAGCATCATTAAGAGACATTCGTCTAGATGCGAAAGGTAATGTATAACTATGGCATTTGCGTCTAGGTCATCCAGGGCCTATAAGCCTTTATTATTTAGGTATTAACGCCTAGGAGTTAAGCTTTAAGGCCCTAAAATAATGGAATATTAGTACTACAGTCTCGCCAAAATTAAGCGTTAGGTCTTACAAAGGTTCTTAGAACAGAATATTAATAAACCCTATTTTAACCTCTATATTAATTGGACTAACCTTAAGAAAGCGCATGCTAGATTTATATAAGTTATGCTTATCCATAACACCTTCTTAGGAAGATCCTTCCTATATTTTATAACAACGCACGGTAAGGAGAAGGAGATACTATAAGTACTTAAAGATTTTATCTAATAGATTCGTCTGAGGTATAACCTTAAAGTTAACACTATTAGATTAGATAACAAGCTAGGGAAAAGGAGAACCCTTAAATGGCTACGGACTTAAGGGATTATATTTAAGCCTTTAGCGCTATATACCTAAGCTTAGAACAGTACTGCCAAATACTTAGGGGGTGTGATTATTAAGAGAGTATAAGTAATAAGAATTACTATTAATCTACCCTATAATCTATGGAACGAGATCGTTAACTATACAGTTTACCTTTAAGATTAAACGCCACGAGAAAGCAAAGGATGGAAATTGCTATATAAGAGGTTCCATACCTACCTAGCGAATGGGAGATTAAGAAAACCATAACTGGCGCACCTAAAAGCCTACGGCTGTAGGGCGTACGCGATAATAACGGACGCCCAGCTAAAGAAGAAAAGGCTGAGTAAACTAGATCCGCGAGCCCATATCGGCTACCTTGTCGGCTATAACTCTACTAATACCTATAAGATCTGGATCCTACACAAGGGTATCATTATCTCTACTAGGGACGTTATCTTTAATAAAAATATGTTCTTTAATAGCAAGTAAACGGACATCTTAAAGGATCTACATACCAAATTAGATACGCTAATTAAGAAGATTTAACTCCCTAATGCCCTAACTAAGAATGAGGTTCTTTTAGAAGACGATAACAAAGTATTTAAACTATTAATTTAAGAGGAAGATGATAACGTTAATAATAAGCTAGTTTAAGCCTTTAATAAATTAGCAGATCTTAAGCTTATAAGAGCTCTTAAAGATATATATTATACGCCACCTCTAACAAAAGAAGACAAAGAATCTCTATGTGTCTTTTACGTTAAGTATCCTATAAAGTTAGATACTAATTAGGATACTGTTAACCAAGTAGGAGATAGGTTTTACATTTAGGGGGTGTTTAACAACTTAATTAAGGACTTGTTTAAGGAAGCCGGCGATAATAAGTTTAAAGATTTTGTTACTAAAAGGATCACCTTAGCCTATTAAGGCGCCTTCTTAGTAGGAAGGAAGTTTAACCTTAATAGTTGACTTAATAATAGTAAGCTTAAATTAGGTAGAATACGTAATATTAGATTATATAGGAAGAACTTACCTCCGCCACCTTAGTTAATCCGCAACCTTAATACGCACCCTCTTTAAGATTAGTTCTAAGAGGCTTAATAAGCCCACCTACAATCTTATTATTAAATAAGGTTATTTTAAGAAATAGATAAAAAGTAAGCAAAGGGACAGCAGATCCTTAGCTTAATGTAGGTATTTGTCTACAAGACAGATAAGCACAGGTTCCTTCAAAAATATAAGGCACGCTTAGTAGTATACGGAAATTAATAGGCCCTAGGAGACCTACCTACGAGAGCTACTATATTAGCGAGTATAACCTTCCAGACCCTAATGGCGATTACCGCAAAATTTGACCTAAAGACGACGCAGATAGATGTAGTTAACGCGTTTATCTATTGCGATCTTAACAAGGTCGTCTACATAAGGCTACCGCTAGGGTTTAGTAAAGAAAAGATAGATAAAGTACTGCGCTTAAGAAAAGCCCTTTACGGACTATAACGATTACTACTATTATGGCAGAAGAATCTCACGAGCTTGCTAACAGAATTGGGCTTTAAAGAGGTACCCTAGGAGCCATGTGTTATGCTAAAAGGTAGAATAGTTGTCTTCTTCTATGTTAATAACATTGTCTTCTGCTATAGAAAGATAGATAAAAAGAAAGCTTAAGAAGCGATTAAGGAGCTGAGCAAGGAATACCAGATAAGTACCCTTAGCGAGCTAAAATGGTTCCTAGGAATCTATATGCTATATAATTATAGCTAGAGGCTCCTATGGCTATCCCAGGAAGCCTATATTAAGAAGATAGCTAACTAATACGAGATAGATCTTAAAGGGCGTCTTCTAGACACTCCTATAGCAGAATCTAAACTCCTACCTACTAATTACCAATTAATCCGTGTAACGCTTCCGTCCCCTAATATAGACCTATTAGTCCGTTCTATATCCCTACTAGCTTCTACAATGCTATATTAGAGAAAATTAGGTTTAATGCTTTATATAGCCACTACGACGCGTCTAGATATTGCTTTTGCAGTATTACAGCTGGTAAGGTTTAATTAGAACCCTAACTAAAAGTATTATTAAGCGGCAGATAGAGTAATCTAGTACCTATATAGTATAAGAAGCAGAGCAATCTGCTATAGAGGAGATAAGGAAGGAATAAACGGTAAAGGGAGAGATAAAGGAATACGCGATAAAGGACGAGACGATGGAAGAGACAGTAGAAGTAAAGCGTAATTATTTATCTATACTAGCGATGCATTATTCGCGGACAATTTCATTAATAGAAAGAGCTTGTAAGGATATATTATAAAGCTATTTGGGGGACTGATTGCCTAGAGAGCAAATAAGCAGGGTATAGTTATAACGTTAAGCATAGAAGCCGAGTTGTTAGCCCTATTACAGACAGTAAAGGAAGCAATCTTTATTAGTAGGCTATTTAAAGTAATAACATTAAGGCTGAACAAGCCCTTAATTATTAACTGCAATAATATCTAGATACTATAACTAATTATAAAAGATACGGTAAAGCTAATTATAAAGCTCCAATATGTTAACATCTATTAATACTAGTTGCGTTAAAAATACGCAATGAGACAAGTATGATTTTAATGGACAGCAATAAAGGAGATAATCGCTAATGGATTTACAAAGGCCCTGCCCAAGTAGAGGTTTCAAAGCTTTGTTAATATGATTGGAATGGTGGATATTAAGGAACGGCTAGCTGCGGAGAAGCAACTAGAGGACCTAAGGGACAAGATCAGAGCAAGACGGAAGGATTTAGATAAGATTACGGTTCAATTAACGGACACAAGAAGGTGGTTAGCTTTAACCTCAAAGAGCTTGAAGCTAAGGGGGTGTGTCAGATAATCTGTATTCTAAAGGCGTAGGTCACGTGCACTATGAAATCTCTTTGTAGCTTGAAGCTCTACGTCACTTAAGACACGCCACTTAAGACACGATACAAGATCATCAATCTATTAACCCATTTCATTAATGAACTGCTTTATATGAACTTCGTGACAAGTATAGCTAATCTCTAATTTAGCTTCTGTTCTTACTATACAAGAATTTATTATCTAAACTCCTCTATACTTTCTGTTTTATTACGCCTTACAAATAGGCTTTTAATATTATTAAACTTTTTAACCTTTAGGCTAAACCTTATATTTACCTGAAATTACTATAGACCTTATTTATTCTTTAAAATCTTAGCTCCCTAGGAATTGTTATCCCATACTTATTTATTTATCTTTAAACTAAGCAGCTACCCTATTTTATTGGTTGTTGTCTATTATAGGCTTTTAGGTATATCTTATCTTATCTTAAGAATCTTAAGCATCTCTTATCCCCTCCTAAGAATTTTAAGCCTATGGCTTTTTGCCTTTATTAAGTGGTAAGCTAGCACTAGCAGTTATCTGCTTGCTTGCTTAATTGTATTTAAATATTACTCCTTCTATCTTATAAAGTAATAGATACCGTATTTAATAGTGTTATAATGCCCGTTACTAAACCGCGTTTTATAAAGGTCTTAGTCTCTACTTCTATTACGTTATTAAGGTTTAAACACCCCCAGTTAGCCTCCTTTTCTTCTTTAACGCTATTAATTAATAAATACTCTAATTCCATTGTTATTATTACTAATATTTATTTATATATTGTAGTAATATCTTAATCTAGCTTATAGAGTTAATCTTGTTCTTTATCTAACTCTTTAGTTCCTTTAAGTTCTTATAACTCTAGCTCCTATAGCCAATAGCTTATACTATACTTAGCGTCCTTATAAATTTGGCATGCGTTATTATAATAAAACGTAAAGTGCTTAATTAAATACTCCTTAGTCCCACGTAATACACTTATATTTATATTATTATACTTTAATAACCTTGTGCCTTTTACTATATAGTTACTCTAACTACCTCTATAGTCTCTAGCAAAATAACCTTATTTTTTGCAATTTATATAAGCTCCTAATTTAAACCATTATTTTTGCTGTAGAGTCTGTCTAAATATCTTCTACTACTAAGATCCCTGGTTTAGCCTATGCTCTCTAGTCCTATAGTTACTTAATCCTTAACCTCTAGGTTTCCATAGTTTCTTATTTTACTTTTTAGATTTTTTAGTACTGCTTAGGTCCATTAGCTCTAGTCCACTATTTTATAGTTTATAGCTCTGCGCCTATTGTTGCGTATTTTACGCCTTTATAACTATAGAACCCTATCTTACCCTTTCTTAGCTTATTCCCTCTAATAGATCCTATTATTAATCTTTATTAACTAATTAATTAACTCCCTTAGAGTTTCTGTATCTTCCATTAAGATAATTATATCCTAGACTTTAGCCTTAAGTCCCTATTTATACTATGCTATAAGCGCCTTATTGTTCCACTTAATCTATATTATAACTGTCTAAAATTATGTTATATACTTAACTGCTAAAGTATATTATACTAGACTCTAGAGCTTCTTTTCTACTATAGTTGTTGCCTTTAGATCCCTAAATATCTATATTAACCTTACTAAGAACCCGTTCTAGTTGGTAAATATATACTATACCTCCTAATTAGTAGTTATTATTTTATTTATTTAGATCTTAATTAGGTAAGATTTAAACTATTTAAGTGCTCTTTTATTAGGAAAAATCCTGTATAGGCTACTTAGTCTATAAGTGTTGCCAACTTCACTCCTTTTTGCATAACCTTAAAGTATATTTACATAAGAAATCCCTTAAGCTTTAACTTCTCTCCTAAGAATTGTTTAATTAATAGTAACTTAACTTTGGCTACCCTAATTCTATTAAATCTGTCTTTAAGTATTTAATTATTATCTATTAATTAATTAACTATTTCCTGTAACTAACCTACTATAATAAGCTACGAGTCAGTATCTCTTATATTGGTGTCCCCTCTCCCACCTAAGGTTATAGCTGCCGTAGACAGCGTCATAACTAGTGCTTTTAGTAGTATATTATTTAACTTTATTAATACCGTAACTAGGTAGTAAATATATAATAAAGCCTTGTGGGAAATACCACGGTAGACTTATTACTAGGCTAGGTATATAGGTAAATAGTAAGTTAACAATATAACAAATAGATAATAACTAGTGGAGTAGTTGCCCAATAGATTAACTCTAATTATATTTTAAGATTTACTATAAGGAAAGGAACTGTCTAGGTAGGGACTGTGGTCCTTTAAATATACATCCAAACTCCTAAGAAAGTTATTACTTTATCTGCTCTATCTGCTTTTTCTACTTTATTATAGATTATATAGATTATATTACATAACCTTAGCTACCATTCCTCGTTACATGGCTTCACTAATTCTATCCTAGACCATGCCCTTATTAACCAACTAGCTTTTTCTAACTTTTCTCTAAGTAGTTATAATATTGTACTTAAAGCGTCTATAATAGGGGGGAACTGATTTAAGTAAACCATATAGCTTATGCCTTTAGATTTTATATACTTAATACTTCTTATAGTGGCTAATATATTTCTTTACTTTCTAATTAAGCTTTAGCCAATAATATTTGCGTTAAAGTAATTCTACTATCTTAGCTTAACTATAGTGGCCGCCTAAAGGATTATCGTAATTCTTTATAAGAATCTTCTGTTATAGATTTGCTTCTTATAGCACCTAAACCTTACCATATCTACATAGTTGGGCCATTAGGTCTAATTCCTAATAGTAGCGCCTAGCAGCTTCCTTTCCGTTATATTTCTAGTCTATTTCTATATTAAAGATAGTATAGAAGGCGTCCCTCTGTTATACCTTATAAATAAAATCTGTTAACTTTTTGGATAGTTCCTAGGTAAAAGCTGTTTTATCTTATACTACTCTAAATACGCAACTAAATGGTACTATAGATCTTATAACTCTCCGGTATATATATATTAGAAAGGCCGCTATAAAGTTAAAGTCCTTTAGTTATTATAGGGCTCTAGGTTCTAATTACTCTATAGCTTTGCTTTTAGTTTAAGGGGATAGCTTAGTAATTAGAGGTAATATATTACTAGGTTCTGAGAGTGTATTAGGGACGTCCTATCTAGGTATATTTGGACCCTTATTAGTAACGGACTGGGTACTAGCTAGAACATTAGTAGAAGCTAATAGGGTTTGCACCGCCTAAGACTTAGCGCTTAGAGCTATAGGTGCTTAAGTATTCTATACCTAAAGTTTATTCTACAATATAGGGAGTAAGATATTTATTATCTATTTTTCTTTTCCTGTTTTAAAGCCTTTGGCATAATCTAGCCGTTATAACAGTCTATTAGTAGGGTTGTTTTCCCCTAGCTTATATTTAATCTTAAAATTAAATTATATAAGCTCCTCTACCTATCTAGCCTATTAAGGTATAAGCTCCTTTATAGTTACAAAGTAGCATAGATTATAATAATCTAAGAGTATATCGGTAGTATAGTTTACATGCTTAAGGTAGTATTGCTACTATTTAAAGCAGTTAACTATAGCCAGCAGTTCCTTATCGTGGGTATAATACCTAACTTTAGGTCCCTGGAATTTTTTACTATAAAATACTACCAGTCTCTAGAGCTGGGTAGCGTCTAGATGCCTATTAGGTTATAGTAGAATACCAATAAGGGTAAAATTCAATACATTAGTAACCATTATTAGTGGCTAATCTGGGTTAAAATGGTATAGTAGTAGAGCTTCTATAAACTTTATGCGTAGTTCCTAAAAGGCTTTCTAAACTTTTCCGGGCCATATCTATAGTTTATACTATTTAGTTAGTCCCTTTTTAGTTTTCTTTCTTCCTACTTTTAAGCTTTTTACTCCTTAGGCTAGGTCTTAGGAAGCTTTAGTAATATAGTTAAATAGGTACTAGGCGATGTCTAAGTAGTTATAGATAAAGCGTTTATAGAAATTGGTAAAGCCTAGAAACATTTAAACATCCTAATAGCTCTCTAGCTCTAGCCACTTTTAGATTATCTATACCAATACTAGGTCTATAACTACGCCTATAGGCCTTATAATATAACCTAGGAACTTAACCTGCTTAGTGTTAAAGATATACTTTAACGCCTTAGTATAGAGGCCCTAATTATTTAAGCGTTCCAGCACTTCGCGGACGTATTACTTGTGCTAATCCTTATCTTCTAAGTAGATTAGGATATTATCTAAATAGACAATATATATACGGTCAACTAGTCCCCCTAAGGCTCTGTAAATATATAATTAGAATATTATAGGCATATTAGCTAGCCTAAAAGACATTACCAAATACTTAAAATGGCCGTATTGGATCTTAAAAGCAGTCTTCTACTTATTCCCTTTTTTAATATAGAGCCTATAATAGGCGTCTTATAAATTTAGCTTTATAAAGATCTTTGCCCTAAATAGTTAATCCAGCATTTTACTAACCAGTAGTAGTGGGTAATAGTTCTTAATTATAATTTTATTAAGACCGCGGTAGTTTATATATAGCCTTATAGTTCTATCTAGTTTTAGGATAAAGAGGATTAGCGCGCCTGCCAGCAACTTACTAGGCTATATCTACCCCTTTTCTAGTAAGCCATCTAGGTACTCCTATAGGATCTTAAGCTCTTTACAAAAGAGGTTATAGATAGAAAGGTTTAGTAGCTACTTACCCTCTTCTAGATTAATTATATAATTATATTCTTGTTTTATAAAAGGACTTTAGCTTACCTGCCTAAAAATACCCTTAGTAAGTTCTTTAGGCCTATTAGAATATTTAACAAATTAGGGTTACATTTATCCTCTATATTATTATTAGGTAGGTCCCAGAGCCCCCTTAAAACGTATCATAGAGCGAGTATAAGCGACGATAATATATAGCAAAGTAGATATTATTAAGCTACGTACATAAACTATATAATGAAGTCAAGACGTTACGTAAGGAGAGAAGGTAAGGAAACGGGAAGAAAGGGTATATATTATTAGTTTAGTTACTTGGTCGACACATATACGGAGTAGAATAGGATTCAAAGGGCGGTCCTAGCAGAACTTAGCAGAATTCGGTAGGCTTTAGCGGAATATAGCGGAATTTAGTGGATTCTAGCGGAATATAATAGATTGCCGTCTCGCGGTCGGTCTCTTCTTACTACATTAGTAGAAACAGGTGGACGTGTATAAGGTGTCACGGAGGTGTCCTATAATAGTACCCCCCCTTTAAACTCGAGCTTCTGCGAGATGGGGCTATAGTAGTTCTAGGTAGAATTTGTGGAAGTCTTCTACAGCTTATATAAGTCCTATAGAGTTAATAGGTTCCTATATAGGCTTATTAAAACCTCTCCATTTTGTGAGATATATATATTAGCGTTTTTGTTTATTATACTTAATGTTATTAATTCTTTTAATAAAGTACTTATCCTTACCATCTACCTTAACTGGTGGGGGAGGGTCCTAGATCTGTCCAGACAGGGCATCTAATATAGGGGCAGCAGGGTAGAGGACTGACGTATGGAATATAGGATGGATTTTAACTATATTAGGGAGCTTTAGTTAGTAGGTATAAGAAGAGACAACTTTCTTAACTTTATAAGGGCCGGCGTTCTTCTAATTAAATTTCTTAGTAGGTTGTTTTATATTTAGATTTCTTATATCCAACCAGACAAAGTTACTAATTTAATAGGCTAGTGCTAGGGTTTAGTTCTTATTTGCTATAGCTTTATAGACAGATTAGGCCTATATTATTTTATTAGTAAGGAACTCTTATAGTTCTTCCATCTTTTTTATAAATTTATTTGCTTCTGCAACCTATAAGGCTTAATAGGCTGGGCAAGGAACGTTACTAAAGGGTTTAAAACCCATTTGCAGATACTGGCCATAGTTGGCTAGGAATAGGGAGACCTTTATAGTTTCTAAGACAGAGTTATTTACAGTAAACTTAGTAAATACAAGCCAGTCTATCTAGTCGTCCTGTAAATATAATATGTATATCCAGATATACTGTTCCATAATAGCATTTACACGTTCCGTTTAACCGTCTATTTCTAGGTAGTATGCCGTAGACAATAGTGCTTTAATGCGGAGTTGGGTAGTCAGTTCTTTCTAAAATATAAAGATAAACTGTCTACCTCTATTAGAGATAATTGTTTTGGGAAGTCTATAGAGTTTCCATATATAGTCTAGGAACAGTTAGGCAATAGTAGGTGCTAATATATTAGGGCAGGCAATTAAGTGTTTTATCTTAAATAGTCAGTCTATAACTACTATAATATTTATACAGCCTTTACTTTTAGGGAGATTAACAATAAAGTTAATTAAGATATCTTTCTATCTTTAGTCCGGAACAGGTAGTGGCTTTAGAAAGCTGTTATACATCTTATGCAAAGCTTTAGCTCGTCAGCAGGTATAGTAGCTGGCGACATATCTTTATATTATATTATACATATTTAGCTAGTAGTACTCTTATTAGAGCAGTTCTAGGGTTTTTCCTTAGCCTAAGTAACTGGCTACTAGCAGATTATATACATGTTTAAAGAGCTTAAGCTTAAGTTCGTCGTGGTTAGGTATAACTAGACAGTTCTAGTAGTATAAGCGGCCTCTATAGGCTTTGTATTTACTTAGAGAAATCCTTTTAGTGCATCTAACGCTGTTTTAAATTAGCTTAAGCGTCTCTTAGATAAACTCGTTGTTTAGGTATTTATTAGCTATAATCTATTTAATGGTTTAATTGGTTATTTTAAGGACGTATACTAAAAGATCTTTAATAGGGGGTTTAAATAGTTTAGGGCAGAGTAGAGTCTAATTATAATAGGAGCGCGCTTTTTCTTAAGCTAGTGCATCTTATAAATATTAGGTTAGGGTATTAGGTTTCTAGCCTTAAACGCCTAGGCAATATATAATAGAGAATTAGAAACGGGACAGATATTCTAACCAATAGGCCTATTAATGGCTTAGCTGTTTTATAGTTATAAAGGATTATAGGTTCTTATAGTTGCTAAAAACCTTAGAAATCCAGAGCCTTTTAGTTTAGGTTGCTATTGTTTAAAACATCTAATAATAGCTAATAGTTCCTTATCATAGATCTTATAATTACATTTAGCTGGACTTAGTTGTTTTAAAAAGTATATTATAGGGTGTAATACTCCTTCCTTATTATATTAAGATAGGATGCCTCTAGTAATATAGTTAAATAAGTTAGCTTCTATAACACTTATTCGGTTTAGGTTAAAGTGTTAGAGTATAGGTGCGGTAGTAAATATAACTTTTAGGTAAGTAAAAGCTTTCTTACATCCCTTATTAAAGATAAAGGCTTTATCCTTTTATATTAAGGCTATAAGGGGTAAAACTAAGGCGGAGAAGTTATTAGTAAACTATTAGTAGAAATTAGTAAATCCTATAAAGGCCCTTACGTCCTTGACGTTCTTAGGTTCTTGCTAGTTTACAATTACTTTAACTTTCTTAGGGTCTATTTATATGCTATCTATATAAATAATAAGTCCAAGGTATAGAACTTCTTGTAACGGGACTAGCCTAGTTACAGTAGGAATGTCTCGGTAAAACACTTAACAGATAGAACTTGAAGCTTTGACCAAATTCTGCCAAATTCTGCCAGCTTGATCGACTTCTGCCAAGTTCTGCCAGATCAATCGAATACTACCGAAGTCCGTCCGCGTGCGTATATGCGTACGCATCAACCAAGACCCCTAAACTGTTTAATTGTAAGATTCTCTCATTATTCCTTTCTCTTCTTTACGCAATGTCTTGTTCTTAGCAAGAGCTATATACCCTCAGATTTAGATAGAATTTATATTATTCCTTCAAATCTTTCCTAAAGCCTCTTCGCGCCCTTATATTACGTTGCGTCTAAAACAACTACTATTAAAATGGCAAACGACCTCGAATCCCACGCGTTAACTACGAGCATTATAACCCTAGTTAGGGAACAGTTAACTGCAATGTAAGAAGCCTTTATAGACGCTTTAGCTTAGTAGCGGGCTGTACTAGAAGCCCAGTATTAGCAATTAATAGAAACACTCCATAAAGAACTCCACAACGTTAATACACTTACAATGGAGACCCCGATAGTAACACCTATAAATAAAATTAAGATAACTGTATGCGAACCTAGCCCGTTAAATACAAACCCTAAACTAGTAATAGTAGCTTAACCCATACCTATAACAAACCCAGTACCTGCTATAAAATTAGAAAAGCTTCCTAACCCTCCAATGTTTAATGGAAATTAAAATAACCTATATCCCTTTATAACTAAGCTCCGCCTTAAACTCTTAATAAACTATAACTGATACCCTACTAAAGCTAACAAGATTAGCTATAAGATATCTCAATTAAGCAAAGACGCTACACAAACTATAGACCTATTCTTTTGTAATGGCACCTTCGTTAATTTCGACATCTTTATCTCTTTGTTAGAGCGAACATACAATAACACTAGCCGCGAATATACCACTGTTACTAAACTTAAAAACCTATAACAACGGAATTAAGACTTTACCAGCTTCTTTTTGGAATTTTTAGGCCTTATTGGCAAACTAGATTGGAATAAAGCCGCTAAAGTTGCTGCTCTTTAATAAGCTATTTTGGATAAAATTAGAGCATAGTTAGTAGGTAGGGAACTACTAAAGGACCTACCTAAATTTACTACAATATGTTAACAAATTAATAAGGACCTTCGATATAATAAATAAACTCGTTCTCTAAAGCCAACCACGCCTCGCGTTTAAGACTCTATAAAACCGATATATACCCTAAAGCGCGACCCTTTTCCAAAACCTACGCACGACCCTATAGACCTCAACGCCACTTAATCCTACGCACCCTTAGGAACCAACAAATGAAGGACTTAAGCCATAAATGGAGAATGCTTTAGATGTAGCAGAAAAGAATATATCTAAAGGAATTACCAAACTCACCCTTTTAAAAAAGTCCGCCATAGTTCCTCCCGGTCTTTAAATCGCACCTACTCCTCAAATCGCACTTGTTCTTTAAGCCATACTTACTCCTTAACTTATACTTATTCTATAAATTATACCTAGTCGTTACAAAGCATTTTATACTCGGCTAACTTGGAAAACAAATCGTCCTAGGGCCAAGTCGCGCCTTAGAATAAGAAGTGGAAGAGTATAAGTATCTAGGCTCTTCCAGCGCTAATACACAACACAACTCCCTTAATATACTTAGCAAAATTTAAACACTTGGAAAATAGAAGGAGGTACGAATCCTTATAGATAGTGGAGCCACTAGCATAGGCTTTATTAATATAAACTACACAAAAACCCAACGCCTAAATTTAAAGAAACTTAATAAGCCCCAAGGCCTATAAGGCTTTAACGGCAAACCCTTAATATATAGCGAATTGACGCACTACGCTCTTATAAAAATGCGGATGGGCGAACACCTTAAATACGTTTCCCTATTTGTAACACCCCTAAAGCAATATAAGATAATACTTGGACATAGATAGCTAAAACAGCACAACCCTTTAATTAGCTGGGTTAAAGAAATATTAAAATTCCGTACAACCTATTACCGAAGTTATTGTTTAAAACACCACCTGCTCTATAAACATGTATAAGACTATTCAAATTCGATATAATACGAATTACCCTTACCACAAACCTTAAACCAATATGACAAAACTACAACTACTAATCGCAGTAAAGAATGCAAAGATAATATATTAAAACCCCTTAAAATTTGTATGATACAAGCCACACCTTTTATTTTATTAGCAAGAAAACGAGACCACGAAATCTTCACTATAACAATGGAAGACATTAAGAAGGCGCTAGAACTAAAGCAGTATATTAACCCTTAACCTCTTATACCTAAGGAGTACCACAATCTAATTAACAAGTTTAAAAATTGTTTCGCAGACCAGCTTCCCCCGTATCGGGATAAACACGATTTTAAGATAGAACTTAAACCTGGTATAACACCAAAGTTCGGTCCGCTATACGGTATGTCACAAGAAGAACTGCTTATAATGCAATAATACCTTGATAAGTATCTAGAAAAAGGATTTATTCGCCCTAGTCGATCTCTATTCGCCTCACCCATATTATTCATTAAAAAGCTAGGAGGAGGCTTAAGATTCTATATTAATTACCGAGCCCTAAACGCAATCAGAAGCCTAATGCATTAATATAACAATTACAAGATTTACCTACAAACGCTTTGGACAAACGGATTATAAATCAATCACGGATTTTATTGCCCCCCAAACGCTTCAAGAAACTACGTCCTATATTCCTAGATATAGAACTTAACAGAAACGAATTAGAAATTAATAAATGGGAAATGGAAATTAATAAGCTAATAGAATACAAATACAAGAACGACGTATGGATAGCAGATATAATAAAAACGATTTAAACAGGAAAACGATAGCATAAAGATATTACACTCGCCGAATGCGAAATTCGTAACAATCAACTATACTATTAACAGAAGATGGTAGTTCCGAATTCCAAACCCTTATGATTTAAGATACTCGAATTTGTATATAATTCCCCTATAGCAGGACATCCTGGCCGTACAAAGACTTATAAGATTATTTAACAAGTATACTACTAGCCTACAATACATGACTATATACGAAAATATGTTCGAGCCTACAGAACGTGCGTGCGTGGGAAGACCTCTCACGTAAAGAAGTAAGGAGTACTTCGACCGTTGCCAATTCCAATGCAAAGATAGCGAGATATCTTGATTAACTTCGTAGTTAACTTGCCTAACAGTAATGGGTTTACGAATGTTATAGTAGTTGTTAACTGTCTTATGAAAATGCGACATATAATTCCTATAGACTCAATTAATGCAATATTAGTAGCCGAATGTTTTATTAAGCACGTCTTTAAGCTACATGGACTTCCTAATTTAATAATATCCAACTATAGAAGCCAGTTCGTTTTAGACTTCTAGTAAGCTCTATATAAACAATTAAGCATTTAAACATAACTCTCGACTATATTTTATCTAGAGATAGATAGTTAAACCAAAATTGCAAACGCGATTATGGAACAATACCTATAAATATACTGCTCCTACCTGCAAGATGACTGGGAAAAATGGCTGCCTTTAGCTAAGTTTACTGCGAACAATATAATAAACGTATTAATAGGCATAACGCCGTTCTACGCGACCTACGGATAAGACCCCCGACTTGAATTCGAACCATGACCCGAAATCAACACAATAGGACCTATAATTAAACGGATTTAGTTAATCGACGCGCACAACTTCGCTAATTAAATAAAGCAGTTAACGGAACTATTATAAAGTAAATTAACGTACGCTTAAACGGTACAGGAATGGCATACAAACAAAGGATAAGCCCCTACATGGGACTTTAAGGAAGGTAACATAGTTTACCTAAATATATAAAACCTAAAGACTTAACGGCCCTTAAAGAAACTTAATTAGAAGTTTATGGGCCTATACTAAATTAAGAAGAAATTAAGCCTATATACTTATAAGCTTGAACTGCCAACTAAGATAAAAATACATCTAACGTTTTACGTAAGCTTACTGCAACCCTTAAAAGACAAACCTATAACTTATAAAGTGCCGCCACCACCTCCCATAATTGTTAACAACGGTAATAGTTCTTACTTTATTAACTTAATTAATGATATGCGATGGAAAATACGATCTAAACAATTTAAACTTCTTATTAAGTGGGAAGGATATAAAACATAAACCTAGGAGCTCTATAAGCAAGTTAAGACTAATGCGCCTTCCCTAGTAAAAGAATTCCATAAGGACTATCCTTCGCGGCCTACTCTAGCTGGATGGATACGATATAAAGGCAAACGACTGCCACCTAACATAAATATATAAAACACAATAGCAGGAAACTTAAAATTAAAAAGAGCTTAAAGAATACCATAACGCTTGTAACACGGTTATATAACGCGCAAGATGTTAAGGAACTTTAACTAGCGGTTAAAGTTATCTAATTAGTTAGATTTGCCTTGCCAAGACCTACTACAAAGATATTAGTTTGGCTTACCACCTTTACTAAACCAATAGCGATTTTCTATCCCGGGAATAGAAAATCCTAATTAGTCTATTTAATGATTAGAACCGGCAAAACTCTACACCACTACCCAACATAAAATACGACATGATAAAATTGTATTATTTTAGACCTTCGGCCAAAGGGGGGGTACTGTAACGGGACTAGCCTAGTTATAGTAGGAATATCTCGGTAAAACACTTAACAGATAGAACTTAAAGCTTTGACCGAATTCTGCCGAATTCTGCTAGCTTAATTGACTTCTGCCAAGTTCTGCTAGATCAATTAAATACTACCAAAGTCCGTCCGCGTGCGTACGTGCGCACGCATCGACCAAGACCCCTAAACTGTTTAATTGTAAGATTCTCTCGTTATTCCTTTCTCTTCTTTACGCAACGTCTTGTTCCTAGCAAGAGCTATATACCCTTAGATTTAGATAGAATTTATATTATTCCTTCGAATCTTTCCCGAAGCCTCTTCGCGCCCTTACACTTCTATTTTATAGAACTCGCATTTATCTATATCTAACTATAGGCTAGCTCCGCGCAAGGCTTATAGGACCAGTTTAATATATTTTTAGTATTCGGCTAGATTATTGCTATATATTAAGATATTGTTAATATAAGCAGTATAAAAGACATCCAGGTACGGGTGTAGGGTATTATTTATAAAGTGTTAAAAAGAACTTAGGGCGTTTGTAAGGCTAAATAGCATTACTAAGTACTTAAATAATCCGTATTAAGTATAAAATATAGTAAGCTATTTATCTCCTTTTACAATACAGAGGCGGTTAAATGCGTGGATAATATTAAGCTTTATATAGAAGCGAGCCTTACTTAATCAGTTTAGTATCTCTTAAATTAACGGGATTAGGTATTAGTTCTTAATAGTAACAGTGTTAAAAGCTTAGTAGTCTACATAGAAGCGTAGACTACCGCCAGGTTTCTTAATAAAGATTACTAGCATAGCTATAGGTAAAGAGCTTACTCTAATAAATTCTTTATCTAGATATTTATCTAAGTACTTCTATAGTACCTAAAGTTCGTTTTAGGATATCCTGTATAAGGGTCCAAATTTAGAATGTTTTCCTTCTTTAATTACAATCTTATAATTGTATAGGCGGCGTTCCAGTAGCTTATTGGCTTTCTTTTATAAGAATACATCTAGGTATTTATAGTACTCTACTAGTACCTTTATAGCGGGGTTAGTGTGCTTCTTTAGCGCTAAGGCCTTTTTAATATTAGCTATTATAATAGCAAAGATTGTATATTCTAGTTTCCTAGCGAGTTATATAAGCAAAGTAGCTCCAATTATGTAGATATCTAAGGCGTTAAGCGGGCTTAGATTATCCTTAGTTCTTTATACAGTTTCCTATTTAGTTTTGGGTTTAGTGTTAGATACAAAGTCAGTATTAGATTTAGGTTTAGGCTCTTTAAGCATCTTTTTTATAGTAGAATACTAGTTCTTCTGGTACTTTTGTATATTAAGCTTCTGCTTGGTTTAGGGCAGTGCAGTAGTTAGGGTTAGTTTATATAATTTAGTATAATTTCCAGGTCCTTAGTAGACGTCGGTAGAAATCTTATATTTATAGAATTTAGTAGAATTTTTAGGTTTTAGTTTAGGGTCTAAGCTATAAGTTATAAGGCACTTCTACTTACAATAGAAGGCAGTAAATAAAAGCTTAAGGTTATCCTAATCAATGGTTACCTTATATAGCTTTATTTAGGGTTATCTAAGGATTACCAGGTAACCTAGGGTGGTAATAAAGAGCTTAATTAATTCTTTATAGTTTAGGTATTAGAGTCTTAGGGCCGCTATATAAGTAATACAGCCTAAGATAGTGCGTTTACCATTAAATCTAAATACGTTAATATACTGGTTAAGGGGTATTAGGGTAAACCTATTATCTTATATAAAGATCTTATTAATAAATCCTATACCGCTAGCTCCTATGTTAATTAGGACTTAAGTATTAGCCTATTAACCTTTCTGCTAAAGACGGTAGTTAATAGTTATACTACAATCCTAAGAGTTAGGGTTTGTAATATCTAATGTATTTAACGAGATCCTATAATATAGCTATCCTAGGGAGCAACTTAACTCTAGAATATACCTTTTAGTAGTAAGTAGGAAGGGGTTCCTATAGAACATTAGTTATAACTTTATCCCTATAAGTAGTGCTTACTAGATACAGGGCTAGAACTAGGTAAAGATTAGGGACAGTAACTAGAGGATTAGTATAGTAAACGGCTGCTAGTATTAACCATTTATAAATTCTTTTAGAAAGGGACGGAGTAGTAGCTAAAGATATAAGCGTTGCTTCCGCACTTAAAATAGAGGCTATATTTAATACGTCACTCTTATTTAGCAGATCCTTTTAGGGCATAGAAAAGGGTTCTAGTATTAATATCTATAGCGTCTAAGTCCTTATAGGTCTTAGGCGGCTAGGGGGCAGAGTATTAAGGTATATATTTTAGGGCAAGGTGTAGTAAGTCATTATATAGGCCATTAATAACATTAGCGCAGGTAGTAACAGTACCTAGCAGTTTAACTCCTATAAGAGATGCTTTTAATTTAGGGTTTAGAGACTCTACTAGGCAATTAATTAAGGTGGGTTTGTTCTATTTAGTCTCTTTAGCATAGTAGTAGAATTTAGTAAAGTATAATAGGAAGTTTTTAGAGCCCTATATTATCTTATTCAGTTTCCTTTATAATATAGCAACTTGGTTAGGGTTGCTATAAGATGCTTTTAGTATAGTGACTAGTTCCTCTACCATACTTAATTAGAACAGGTATATAGTATCCACAACATCTTCTTTTAGGCGGCTTATAGTATAATAAAGCTAACTATTAGGGGTAGGGTAGCAGTTAATATTACCGCTTAACTTATTCTAAAGTTAGTTAAGGAAAGAGCGTAGCTTACTCCTCTTACTAGAATAGGCGGGAGAATCAGAGAGATATTCAAATAACCTTTTTTTAGGGGCATTAACTGGCGAATTTAGGGTTAAAAAGTTAGTTTTAGATATATTCTTCTCATCTAGTATTTATAGGTCAATAGTAGTAGGGATAGGTAGGGGCGACGGTATAGTAGGTAGTAGGTTATAACAAATCTCTTTAACTTCCTTTCTTAGGGATTGGATTATCTTATAATATTAAGTGTCTTATTAAGCAAGAGCGTCTGTAAAAGCCTCTTAGAGACTTCTTATTTATTCAGTAAATAGGGTGCGTAGGTTGTTTATAGATAAGGGGGTTTCCAGGTTGTTCTATATGTTAGTTAGGGCAGAACGGAGTATATAGTTTAATATAACATAGTATTACGGAGTGAGTATAAGCAACAATAATATATAGCAAAGTAGATATTAAGCTATGTATATAAACTATATAATAAAGTTAAAACATTGCGTAAGAAGAGAAGGTAAGGAAACAGGAAGAAAGGGTATATATTATTAGTTTAGTTGCTTAGTTAATATATATACGGAGCAGAATAGGATTTAAGGGGCGGTCCTAGCAGAACTTGGCAAAATTTGGTGGGCTTTAGCGGAATATAGCAGAATTCGGTGGATTCTGGCGGAATATAGCGGAATTTGGTGGATTCTAGCGGAATATAACAGATTGCCGTCTCGCGGTCGGTCTCTTCTTACTGCGTCGGTGGAAACAGGTGGACGTGTATAAGGTGTCACGGAGGTATCCCGTGACAAGACGCTTATAGGCAGTGTTACGCGCTATAGTAGCTGTTTATATATAGTTGCCACTATATATTAAACAGTTTTATATAGTAGCTAGTAGAGGGTAGGGAACTCCTTAACGCAGCGTTTAAGATACTATAGCATACTCTCCGCGTATTACTTAAGCTAGAGTAACCTATAATAATAGAAGTATTTTATAAGATCTTTAAGATTGCCGCCTCCCTATAGTGTCTCTGCGACCTATCTAGCAGTTCCCTTTAGGGTATCTATTATAGAAGGGTTATTGCCTATACTAGGCTTTATACCTATTTTGCTATAAAACAGGGGTTAAATTTAATACTTCTTTAGGCATAGAGTGTATACTATTTTACCTAGAGCTATATCCTCTAGGATATCCTTTAAGCTTATTAGTAATATACGCCCTTCTAATTCTTTATCGTTCTACTATTTAAAGGCTCCTATTTTAAAGCGTATTTTAAAATCTATTTCTATAAGCTAAGGATATCTAAGGATAAGGTTATAACCTATAAAGTTAGCTGCCTAGAAGGGTTGCGAGCTAACTACCTTAGTGCGGTTATATATATCAACTACTAACACTATAAGCTTATAGGCGCTATATAGTTTAATCAAATACTTATCTAAAAAGCCTATAATAGGTTTCCGCCACCCTAGCAACGGGATAAGTTTATGCTCTTTTACTAAGTTATATTATATAAGATCAATTTCAGCGCCACTATTATATAATACTTAGAACTAACGCATTTCGCTTATAGGGAGTATTTATAAGTGATCTTTTGGCGGCTGCCAAGGCTAGCCTTTGGCTAGCCCTTGGCACCTCCTTATAAGCTCCCTTGGGCTTACAGCCCTTCCCTTCTTATTGGTTCGTCTCCGTACGAGGTATTACTATACCTACCCTCATTATCATATCGTCCTCTTCCATTAACTCTCCTTATAACTTATGCTCGGCTTACCTACTCCCTACCGTACACCCAGGCAATAGCCTTATAGTATTATTTCTAGCTTAACAGAAATATAGAGAGTCTTCCCTTCCGTATCTTACCCTAATTATAGCTAAAAGACGTCCGCAACTAGGGCTTCTCTTTTTTTAGTTTATTAGTGCGTTTATTACCCTACTTATTTTTCTAATAAGAATGTCCTTTTAGCTTCTTAGAGTGTTTCCATAAGGGTATTAAATAGGTATTAGGTTAACCCTAAAAGTCTTTTCCGCTGCTTAAGGTTCCTAACTTTAACTATTCTAAAGTTTTCTTTAAAAACGGGTTCTTTAAAGACTGGGTCTGCCCTATATTACTACTAGAGTACCTATACTTTTAGCTACCCCCTAGCTTCTTACTAAAAGAGGTCTGGTTCCTTACTACATTCTTAGCGTTTAGAACCGCTTATTTAAAATCCATATATATAGTAATCCGCGGTAGGGCTCCTACGCGCTTTATTTTATTACAAATTACTAGCTTAATTCTAGCCTAGATAAATCCAATCTTCTCCTTCTTATAGATGCTGCCGTCCATATTTTTAAAGGGCTCTAAATCCATTTATTAAGCACGAGGTTCTATAAAGTTTATAAACTAGCGGAAATCTTAATGGTTTAGCTATATACCATTCTAGAATTGTTCTGCGTTATTATATTATATAATATACGGATCTTAAATCTAACCCTTTAGAAAGGTCTACAGCTATAGCCATATAGTAATTTACTCTTTATTAAGTTAATTAAGCGCAATATAGTTTAGCAATCGGTTTTTAATCATACTAATAATCCACTATATACACTCTTTGGTATTATCTTATATTATTAGCATCTTAAAAAAGTTATCTACCTTATAAACCTAATTATCTAAATATTGGGCGGTAGGTCTATAATAGAGTTATAAACTACTAGAGGCCTTAGCTAATCGGTCTATATCTTTTTTCTGTTTATTATATAAATGCCTCTCTAAGTCTTCTACACCTTCTTAGGTAGGTACTAGGTAGCCCCTAAAAAGCCCTTAACCTTAGCTAAGCTATAAAAAAAACTTATCTAGCTTAGATTAAACCCCACTAGATCTAAATTTGCCTTTAAAGGGTTCTAATATATTTATTAGTAGCTTTCTCCTATATAGCTTCTAAGAGCCTTATAACAACTTCCTAATATCTATCTTAAAGGATATTAATATAGGGCTCTTAACTTTCTAAACTTAGGCCTAGGAAAGCTCCATCTATAGAAGTAGTATTAGCACTAGTGGCTAGTACGGATTTCTTAATAAGCCTTAGGTCTTAAGTTAGTATTTAGGTTAGATTACCTAAAGGGGTAGGCCCGCTTAGCTTATAAGCAGTCTATACACCGCCACTATACTAATTATAGGCTGGTAGTCTTCCGGAAGGGTTCTAGTTAGGTCCCTAATAAAATATATTAGTATATTCCTCTAGCATTTTTAGCTTAGGGGAAGATCTTAGAGTTGCCTCTACCGCTTAGTCTTCTAATTAGCCTAGATAGGGCTAGAGAGGTTCCAGTTACTTTTTAGTAGTATTACGTCCATTATAAAGGGTGTTTATATTTTTCTTAAGGTGATTATAGGTATATAAGAGTCTTTAAGCTCCTAGCGTATCTAGGTGTTAGGGCTTATTCAGCCGTCTTACCTAGAGATTTATATTATCGCAATCTCTTGCTATTAGAGGGACCTTCTTACCTTAATGCAATAGCTTTCTATAAGGTATCTATAGAGTTTCCATTTAGGTCGTCGCGAAGTTTTTTTTAAGGGAGGAATAGTAGATATAAATAAAATATGTAAACAAATAATCCAGTCCTTAAGCTAGCTGCCCTTCTAAATAAAGTAGGAAGGATTTAAATATAAGGGGACTTTATAGATAGGGGGCTATAAGGCACAATTATAGGAATAGGATAAATTAGTAAGAGAGACGAATCCTTAAGGAGGTAAGGCTACTAGAATTATAAAGACTATATACTATAGGCATATACCTCTAGTATATAACCGGCAACTAACTAAGGGGCTTCTGGAGGTTGTCTAGAGGGCAACCCAAGGTGTCTACAATAATATCCCTTATAATTTTATAGTATATTCTAGCCCTACCGCTATATATAGAACCTTAACCTCTACTAACCCGCAATTAGTGCTGGTCCTACCTAAATGATTTTGCCTATACATCCTTAAAAGACTAAAAGTCTAATAAGAAGATTCTAGATACTTATAATAAGACCTACTATATAAGGTCTAATACCTTTAGTCCTTATAATTAATATATGCGTACTAAGAGCGGTAGTTGCGTTAAGGTAAGCTTTCATATCCTTAATAGGTTTCTATTACTAACTTTAGGCTTTAATATAGCCTGGGCCTAAGTGGCGATAATCCTTTAATATCCTTAACTACTATATTACCCTAGCTCTCTTATATTTTAGCGCTAATACTAAACATCTAGGCTAAATTTAAGACTATACTATAGCCATCTACACTGTCTATAATTCCTAGTAAGCTAGCTAGTAACACCTAATAAGGGAGTGAAGTTAGTATACTAAGGATAGGGTAAAGGATAGGGGTAATAAGAAGAAGGTCGCCGTCTACTATAAGGAGTTCGCGCATACACGTTAATTTTTAAAAGAGCACAATATAATACGGTATTAGGTAGGTTACCTCTTATGTACCTAGCGGATAGGTAACTAACAGTTACTATAGCAAGGTCTTAGTGGTTTTAGTCTATACTAGCTAGCTAACATCTCTATTTATTCTAGGCTTAAGCGTATCTTTATTAACTACAAGTTTACACCTTAAGAACTTTATTAGTACTAGTTTGGGCTTAATATTAGTGTTAAGCGTTTAAGGATCTCTTTTCTATTCACACCTTATTGGCCTACCCCTTGTTTTATACCTATCTATACTCCTACTAAGGGATCTAAATCTTATTCCCGTTAGCTATTACTTGATAGGCTAATAGATACTAATCCTACTCCTAAGGATAAGGCATAGTGGCTTTTAATTTAGGCATTTGGGATTGTTCTTATATATAGTAGTAATTGAGAATTCTTAACTAGTGCTTAGGAAGGCCTTATAAGGTGCTTAGAAAGGCCTTATAAGGCATGTAGGAAGGTATAGGAACACTATTCCTAATATAGACTAATAAATAGGAAGGCAATTGTAGCAAAATACTCTATTAATTCTATACTATATATATAAAAAGGCCAAGGACCTGTCCTGCCTTAGGCCGTAGCCCTAATTAATTCTTATAGTTTCTAGAGCCTATCCGTTCTATATTTAATTTAACCTATTTTTTACTCTTTATATAAGTCTTCTTTATAGGCTATAATAACACTATAGTATACAACAACCTCCATCTCTACCATAACTAGTCTACAGCTATCGCGCTGCAGACAACTAATACAACCTCCACCTCCACCACAACTAGTCTGCCACACACAGACAACCAATCTACCACAGATACACCGCAAGCTATCGCGCTGCAGACAACAACCACACCATAGGCGCATAGTAGGGGTACCACGGGCGTACCGCAAGGGTACCGCGGGCGCACTACAGACATACCGTAGACGTACCGTAGACGCAGAGACAACAACCACAATATGCAGATGTACTGCAGATGCACCGCAGATGAACCGCAGACGTAGACAACAACAACCACTACTACAATATACCACACTGTAGACAGCTGGTCTACCACAGACAACAACAATAACAACAACAACCACAACCACAACCACAATTACAACCACAACTACAACCACTATAAATGCACCGTAGATGGCAGAAGAAGAGCTATAGTAGGGGGGAAAGGGGCTGGCCCGTGTTACTTTAGCACGTAAAACGTAAGGTGTATGGGGGAATTGGTATTTATACCCCATATAAGACAACCTTGTGAAATTTTTCCTCCTAGGGTGGGTTTTATGTAGCAAGGCTCGCCCTTATAAAATACCTGTTTCCTGGAACATAAAACTAGGATTAATAGCCTACTTATAGGGAGAGTAGCTATTAATTACTAATTCCCTATCTATTCTTAAGTAAGGAGAAGAATAGGTTACATTACTGAAAAAGTCGTATAGGAATAACTGGTAGTTGTCTCCAAGCTGGCAAACTATATAGAGCCCTTTGTTTCTATATGCAAATATTACTAAATCTATCTTTTAGAGCGCTTTTTCTACTCTAGGAACGGCAGAATACGGCAGAAATAGATAAAAGAGCCAGGTTTTCTTTATTTCCTTAGTGCAAACTAAATATTAGAGAGCAAAATACCAGGACAAAACTCCCCTAGTATTTAAAACGGGTCAGAGTGCCCACTTAGTTACTAGTATATGTTAAGCTGCCTAGGAAGGATTTATGTATATAGGACTATAGCGCCATAGCCTAGAGGCTGCATGCGTAGTATTGTACATAGTATAATACAACGGACATAAAAATAAAAATAAACACTATAGTATTAGAGCGCTTTCTATACTTTGTAGATTATAAACCTTAGTCCTAATATTCTTTTAAAATATCTTTATAATAATTAAGGTAATTATCTGGTTCCTATATAGAGTCCTTAATAGGCTATTCTAGCTATTTAACTTTATATTAAAGCTTGGTCTTAATAAACTTATAGCGTAGTATAGCTTTAACCTTATACCACTTGCCCACTACTTTAGGGTGTTTAATTAGGCCTAGACAGAAGTTCTTTTCCGGCAGTAGTCTATACTATAGCTCCAGTAGGTTTATATAAAACACTAAATGCATATAGGCTATAGATAGGGGTAGCTAGAGATAGTAGGCTGGCTTGCTAATTTATTCCTTAACTTAAAAGGGACCTAAGTATCTTATATTAAGCTTCTTTAATAGTTATTAGGTTTTAATATTTATAAATATAATAAAACCTTATCCCCTACTCTAAAATACTTATTTTAGTGTTTGCAGTTATACTAGAGTCTCTGCTGCTCTTAGGCATCTCATAGGCTCTGCTTTATATACTTCTATTACTTCTTTTATTTCTAAAAGTATCTTTATACTCTTTAATAAATATCCTTAACCTTCCCGGTAGGATCCTATAATTAATTATACAGCCTTAACCAGTAATTATTAGGTATACTATTAAATCCTAATAGTTAGACGCTATAGGCAATCTAAATTGGTGCAAACTAATATAATAAATATTGCTTTAAGTTATAAGCGTACTCTGTATACGGAAGTAGCTTGCACTAATTATTTTACTAGTAGTTTAAATATATTTATAGATAAGACTCTAGTTCCTAGTTCCTAGTTCTATTTACCTATCTATCTATAAATAGAAAGCCGTACTATAGTAGTGGTCTATCTTTAAATAAAAGCATAGATTTAACTAGTACTAGCTTATAAAGACGCTGCCCCTATTAGTAATAATAGAGTATAGTTAATCTACTTTAAGAAAGCATTTCTCTTTAATTAGGTTTGTAAGCACTTGTATATTAATTATCTTATTAATAGGAAGGTATTAGACGTACTTTAAAAACCTATTAATAAGTACTAGAATCGAATTATATGTTTATTCTTACCCATCTTTTAAGGGCGGGAGATCCGTAATAAAGTCTATAGCGTAATATTTCTATAGCTTACTAGTAGGGGGAACTAATTTAAGTAAACCCCATAGCTTGTGCCTTTAAATTTTATATACTTAACACTTCTTATAATAGCTAACATACTCCTTTACTTCCTGCTTAAGCTTTAGCCAATTATAACAAAGCCTTATAGGAAATACCATGGTTAACTCGCTAATGGGCCGGGTATATAGGTAAACAGGAAGTCAACAACCCAACAAGTACAAATAACAACTAGTGGAGTAGTTGCCCAATAGATTAACTCTAATTATATTCTAAGATTTACTACAAAGAAAGAACTATCTAGGTAGGGACTGTGGTCCTTTAAATACACATCCTAACTCCTAAGAAAGTCCTTACTTTATCCACTTTGTCTGCTTTATTTACTTTATTACAGATCTTATAGATTATACAGATTATATAGATTACATTGCGTGACCTTAGTTACCATTCCTTGTTATATAGTTCTACCGGATCCATCCTAGACCATGCCTATATTAACCAACTAGCTTCCTCCAACTCCTCTCTAAGTAGGCGTAACATTATACTTAAAGCGTCCGTAACACCATCTCCCTCCTCTTTATTTTTGTCCTTAAAGATTCCTAACATCTCTAAGTTGTCTACTAGAGGTGTAATATCCGCTTAATTAGTTTGGTTAATATTATTGCTTATTATGCCTAAGACTCCTTCTTCCTCCTCTATAGTTCGTTAGTCTTATACTATTACTGCAATCCTGTCTCTTAGTAAAGTAATGCCTTCTCTATATTCTTATTGTGCGAAAGAGGGGTTAGTTTATATTATACTGGCAAGTCCTTTATCTTAGCAACCCTCTTTATATTTAGAGTGTACTAAAGCAAATGTTTAATTACCTTGCGATATTTGTTCTATTTCTAACGCTAAGTATACGCGTCCTATTACTCTTAATAGTCTTTAAGTACCCTTATTAATTACTGCTAGGGTCCCAGGTTCAATCTACTGCTGCAAAACTTAATAACAAGCTCTTAGTAGCGCTGGCTAAACTTTATTGTTTCTATGACGCTAAGCAAGAGGCTGCTACTGCTTAACAACATGCTCTTAACTCTTAACTAGCTACATCTGCTCGGTTAATCTATCTTAAGAAGGTGCGTAAGAAGGTATATTCTAAGGAGTGGAAACTTATAAAATAAGGTCTTTAGGAACTTGGCAACGAAAGAACAGATTCTCCTCTAATAGAGAGGGAAATAACTCCAAATACATTAGCAGGTGCTCCTCTTATATCCCCCTTAGGTAACTTATTCTTTAGCAACTCTTCTTTATTAATACTTCCTAACCCTTTTTCTTCCAATACTTCTATACCTTTCTTATAGCATTTTTTAAATTACTCAGTAGCTCCCAGGTAGCCTCATTATAGCCTATCCACTTAACTTTATACCATATTTTGTTATTAACGTCCTTATAACTAATAATCTTTAAAACTTCCTATTTGTCCTCTTCTTGGCCTCTATACGTGTCTTCCTTATAAACTAGTGGCTTAACATTCCCATATGCTAGCTCTAGCATTGCGACATGCTATATAGGGTAGATTCTCATTTTCTCTGGTAAGTTAAGCCTATATATAACTTCTAAGATCTTTACTTTAACTATAAACGGTCCTAGTCTAATATGGTCCAACTTCTTGCTTAGTTATCAACTCTTAAAATTTTTGTATAGTAGCTATACTTTATCTCCCTCCTTAAGATCTGGTCCCTTAGATCTCTTAGCATTATAATACTTTTTCATTCTTTCTTATACTAGTTTAGCTATTTCTTTAAGGTGTATATAAAGATTTATTAAGTTCTCCATCCTTTATTTAGCTGTGCTACTCATTTTCTTTACTTATTGTAGTAATAACAATGTTCTTAGTTTATATCCGTAATTCGCCTTAAAAGGTAATATGCCTATCCCTTCTTATGGTGTTGTATTATACGCAAACTATATAACTGGTAATAATAATACCTAATTGTTTTATGCGTAATTAATATAATGTCTTAGATACTGTTCTAACGTCTGGTTTAGTCTCTCTGTTTAACCATCTATTTATAGGTAGTATGCTGTTAACGTTGCTGCTTAAACCCTTTATTTGGCCAAGAATACCTCCTAGAATACTACTACGAATCTTAGATCTCTATCCAATATAATCTTTATTAGTGCTCCATGTCTTACAAACACTTCTTTAATATAGATTCTAGCTATATCCTCTGCTAAGATTTCTTCTGTACACGCTATAAAGTAGCCCCATTTAGTCAACTTGTCTACTATTATTAAGATTATATTATAATCTTATCTGGTAATAGGATCTCTTAACTTTAGTAACTTTATAATAAAGTCCTATAATATAACCTCCCATGGTTTTTCTGGTATTTTAACAGGTTATAGCTCTCCATATGGCTTATACCTTATTAGTTTGTTCCTCTAATAATCTAGACATTCCTTTATAACTTATCTTACTAGTCCCTATATTCCTTAAATAATATACTCCTCTTAAAGTCTTAACACTAAGCCTATAGCTCTATTATGTCCTTAAGTCATTCCCTTATAGAACTCACTAATAAACTCCTTTACTACTGCTCTTGGTACATATGTAGCCTCTTAGTACTTATACTGCTCTAAGTCTGGATCCTTACTTTATACTTCTTAGATCTTTTATAACTATACACTCTCTAGTATTTTATAAACTTATTCTAGTCCTTCTACTATAGCTACTAGCTTTAGATAATTATACCTAATTAGTCCATCCTAATCTTTTCTTAGCATAGCCCCTAACGGCTTTTCTTTATTTTACAACTCTACCTTCCTACTAAGTGCGTCGGCTCTTGCGTTTTTAGTACCCTTAGTATACTAAATTTTAAAGTAATATTCTATAAGCATTTTTACCCACCTAACTTATCTGCAGTTAAGTTCCTTTATTGTTAGGAACTCCGTTAGGTTCTTATAATCCATTTTAACAACAAACGGTTTTTCTATGCCTTATAAGAATGCTCTCTATTCCTTTAGCGCTGCAACTATCCCTAACAACTCCTTGTTATAGATATCATAGTTCAGTTCTAGTGGTGTTATCTTCCAACTATAGTATGCTACTAGGTGCCATCCGTCTAGATGCTTCTATAGTAAACACGCTCCTAATATAAAGTCTAATACATCTGTTCCAAAGGCGACAAGCTTAAAACACCAAGCAGCAGTTAATCGCGATGTATTTTAGTGTAGCTGTTTGCTTAATTACAGCTTTGCAGACATAGATATACAATATTATTACCTAATTTTAATCTTGGGTACATTTTATATACAAATACTAAATATAACGATACCCCTTTTATAACGATACGCTTAGCTACAAAAACCATATCATTATAAAGAGGTTTTACTGTATATTGTTAGTTTAATTGCTTAGTTAACACGTACACGGAGCAGAGTAAGATTTAAGTAGTGGTCTTAGCAGAACTTAGCAGGATTTAGTAGACTTGGTAGAATATAGCAGAATGCGGCAGATTGCCGTAGATTGCCGGCATATTGCCATTAGATTGTTGTCTCGCGGTCGGTCTCTTCTTACTATGTTAGTGGAAATAGGTATATGTGTGTAAGGTATTATAGAGGTGTTCTATAATACAGTCTAACCAAAACGTATAATTATCTAATTAATAGTATAGAATAAGAGTTATAGGTAAGTAAAAGGGAAGTCGAAGGTAGAATAAGCTTTATATATTAAAGGACAAATGCTTTCTAACTTCTTCTATTTAGAGACTAATTACTAGTTCTTCTCTAGAGGAGAACCAGCTCCCTTTATAATCCTTTTAAGACACTAGTAAAACCCTTTACCCCTTATCTATCTAACCATATCTCCTCTAGGATATTAGTGGGATATTAGTAAAACCTTTATCTATCTTATCTAATATATACCTTTTAGGAGCGCCTGTTATAGAGTCTTAGTAGTTAATATATACATATATACGCACGCGGTCTTTGACGGATTTTAGTAGAATTTAATTAATCTAGCAGAACTTGGCAGAAGTTAATTAAGCTAGCAAAATTCGGTAGAATTTAGTTAAAGCTTTAGAATTTATCTATTAAGTGTTTTATTAAGACATTCCTATCATAACTGGGCTAGTCCTATTATAGTACCCCCCCTCTTTTACTAAAGGTTTAAAATAATTTAATTTAGTTAAGAATTTATAATTTTATTACGTGTTATATTTTTGCGTTAGGTAGCAGTCTTAATAAGGTAAATCTAACTAATTAAATAACTTTAACTGCCGGTTAAAGTTTCTAAATATCTTATACATTATATAACCGTATTATAAACGTTTTAATATATTTTAAGTTCTTTTTAAATTTAAGCTTCTAACCTATAACTAGATTAAGGCCGACGCGCCTTCTTTAGTAAAAGAATTCTATAAGGACTATCCTTTGCGGCCTACTCTAGCTAGATAAACGCGATATAAAGGTAAATAACTACTACCTAATATAAATAAACAAAACATAATAGTATCCTAAGTTTGTGTTTTATATCCTTCCTACTTAATAAGAAGTTTAAATTATTTAGATTATGGTTTCTATTGTATATTATTAATTAAGTTAATAAAGTAAGAGCTGTTACCGTTAACAATTATAGAAGGTAGCGGTGGAATTTCGTAAGTTATAGGATTATCTTTTAAAGGTTATAATAAGCTTATATAAAACGTTAGGTATATCTTTATTTTAGGCGGTAGTTTAAGCTTATAGATATACGGGCTTAGTTTCTTTTTAATTTAGTATGGGCCTATAAACTTCCAGTTAAGCTCCTTTAAGGGCCGTTAAGTTTATAGGTTTTATATATTTAGGTAAACTATATTACTTTCCTTAAAGTCCCATACGGGAGCTCGTCCTTTATTTACATGCTATTCCTATGCTGTTTTAGTGTATATTAATTTACTTTATAATAGTTCTGTTAACTGCTTTATTTAATTAGTAAAGTTATACACGTTAATTAACTAGATCCGTTTAATTGTGGGTCTGTCACGGAACCTAACCACAGGGGCCTCCATAGGGGAGCCCATGCTCTCACGTACATCTCGCGTACAGCTTACATCAGCTACACGTGGGTATATTACCCCCTGACGCCCTTGACCCTTACGATCAATCGGGCAACGTGTTGTAGACTCCTTGAATATATACGTCTTATAGCCACTGCCTCCGTCCTGTGATATTACGTTGCGCCTTTTTACCACTGACGCTCAGCCTACAACCAATTCTACGTCTTTGTAATACTGCAGGCGCTGCTAAAAGTAGTGTATCTACGAGTTACCCTACTTTATACTTCTAAGGAACCCATAATAGTAAGACGATATTCCTTACTAGTCACTATATTAAACCTAAAGAACAATCTAATACCTATACTTAACCTACAACGCTAATTAATCCTAGGAGAATTTGATTTATCAGCCCTGGCCTTAACCCCTAAGGAGGTGGACACTAATAATATCTTATCTTTTATTAACTATATAACTACGGACAAGCAAGCAGAAGGGCTACTATCCATTAAAATTGAAATATAAGATGCTAAGATATTTGTAAAAATGGTAGCATAAGAACCTAATAAATACTACCGCCTTTTACAGAACTACTACCTAAGGCTTATATAAGCTGAGATGCGTACTGCCTAAGATCGCGATATTATCTAAGACCTATAAGCCTGTGAAGCGCTTGCTAATAATACGCGTTAAGAAACCAAAGACGACCTTTATATGTCTAAACGCGACGTCCAAAAGTTAAAGAAGGCTAAGATTGCACTTATTGCCACAGTTACTAAAAAAGAGGGCACAATTAAGTACCTATAATCTTAGCTTAATGAGTATATTTGTAATAACGCTAGATACCTCTCTACTATATATAACGCCACTTAAGCCTTTACGCCCCCAGCAAACTTACCTACTTAACGCCTAATAGAGGGTTAATATTAAGCAGCTTTACCTAACGGGAACCCCTACTAAAGTAGTAATAATAAAAGCCATAATGATTAAACCTAAGCTGCTACTGTAGGGTTTAATATACATTACCCTAATCCCCTAGTCTTTTAGGGGGACCGCAAGGAATATAGCCACTAGAAGATGCAAATTTGTAAATAACTAACTTAGAGCGCCTGCCTTTTTTCTATAGAAGATACTAAGATTAGCTATATTATTAGGCGGGTAAAGGGTACACTATTTAATAGACTCTTTGCCTGGTAGGAGACTAATAGCTCCTAGAAGTAGTAGTTCCATTAAGAAGTCCTTAATAATCTTAACCTAATATACCGTGACCACAACCTACTGGCTACTAACTAAGCTAAACTATATACCCTAAAGATAGGCCCTACTAAATTATTTAATAAGTTCTATATTAAATTCTAGGAATACACCAGAGCCCTTACCTAAGATAATACTAAAGACTAAGAAGATCTCCTTAAAAAAGTTACTTATCGCCTTAGTTATGCAGCCGCTAGCTATAACTATAATAACATCTATAATATGGTAGCAGCCCTATAGAAGATTGAACAATAACTAAACTAGATTGCTACTGCTAACCCTTGCCTAAAGACCTCCCTATCGAAGCCCCCAGGACCCACTAAACCTATATATACTAAGCCACTAGCGCCCACTACCTTAAATACTACTAGAGCTACTCTAGAAACTAGGACGCTGCTATAGATGCTATTAAGAAGGCTGTTATTGCGATAACCTAAACTACCTAATGGCTAGGTTTAGTAGCTGCCGCCTAATACCCAACCTAGTACCCTAAACACTAAATATGTTGCTATACGCCACTACTATATAAGATAAAGACGCAGTAATAGCAGTAGGGTTAGATACGGAAGCGGAAAACACTAAGTTCTAGCCCTAAGTTGCGGGTTGGGATGCCCTAATAATAGAGGGATCTATATATTGGCCTGTTTAATAGATAACTTAGTAAAGATAAATAGACGGAAATAGATAGTTTTACCTATAATAGGAACTACTGCCGAAAAATAATATAAAAGCCGTTCTATAATTAATTGCGAAGCTACTAATAAATTTATAGATACCTAATTTGTGTGTACTTATATCCTACCCACCTTACCCCTTACTAAAGCCCGCGCCCTATAACTTACTGATAGTAGTTATACCGCATAGAAGATTACCTATATAGTATAACTCTACCTAGATATAAACGGGCACCAGGAAGAGCCCTAGGCCTATATTATACTACTTACTAACTACCCTATTATCCTTAAAATGAACTGGCTTAAATAATACAACCCCGCTATTAACTAAAAAAAGAGAGAAGTAATCTTTAACTCTAAATACTGCAGAGAGACTTGCCTAGGGTATAGCCTAGCCGCCTCTATTTACTCCCTAGAATATTAACCTAAGAAACCCCTTATTACCCTACCTACGACCAACTGCTACTATATAAGTACCGCGGCCTTCTACCGCATAGCACGTAAGAAAGGCTGGACTGTTACTATAGCTTCCTAATTATAACTATATAAGCTTAATAAAGAATAGGACTACGTCCTCTATAGTAACAGGATAGATATAGTTAACCTTCTAGAAGACAATGCCCCCGTAGAACTCTACGGACTTTTACCTTTAGACTTTAAGAAGTTTATAAAGCTTAAAAAAGGATTTACTAATAAGGAACTCCGCAAGCTCCTCCCTAAGAGATACTATAACTTTATTAATATATGCTTATAAAAGGGCGTAGATATACTCCTCCCATATTAACCTAATAACTATACCATTAATATTAAATAAGGAAAAACGCCACCCTATAAGAGGCCCTACCTAATATTAAAAGACAAACTTCTAGTTGTTAAAAAGTATATTAACAAGCACCTTAATAAAGGATTTATTCGCCTTAGCATATTTCTAATAGCCGCCCCTATCCTCCTTACTAAGAAGCTAGGAGAAGGTATCTAATTCTACATTAACTATAGAGGACTTAACGCTATTATAATTAAGAATTAATACCTTATACCGCTTATATGTAAGACTCTTAAGCGGCTTAGCTAAGCCAAAATCTATACCAAGCTTAATATTATTGCCGCCTTTAACCGCCTCTAAATATGAGAGGGTAATAAATGGAAAACCGCATTCACATTATGCTTTAGCCAATTTAAATATACCGTTATGCCCTTTAGCGTATGCAACGGCCTAGGCAGCTTCTAAAGCTATATTAATAACGCCTTATAGGACTACCTTAACAACTTCTGCTCTACATACCTAGACAATATACTTATTTATAGTGACGACCCTTCTAAGCATACTAAGCACGTTTAAAAGGTCCTATAGCGCCTTAGGGACGCAGGACTTTATATTAATCTAAAGAAGTACGAATTCTTAGTTATAGAAATAAAATACCTTAAACTAATTATTACTATTAAGGGTGTCCATATGGACCCTAAAAAGGTACGCATAATTATAGAATAGTAAACCCCTAACTGTATTAAAGACGTATAAGCCTTCCTTAGTTTTGCTAACTTTTATTAAAAATTTCTATATAATTTCTTAGGTGTTATAGTACTACTTATAGCAATAATATAAATAAAGGGCCTTTCTGTAAAAGGAAGAAAAATATATCTATATTTTATCCGGACGCCTAAATATAGGAAGGCGTTCCAAGACCTTAAAAATGCGTTTACTAAAGTACTTATTCTAGCTCATTTTATACCAGAACGACAACTCTATCTTAATACTAACTCTTTAGACTATATTAATGCAGGCATTCTCTCCTAAATAGGCAATAATGGTCTCCTTTACCTAGTTGCGTTCTACTCGTCTAAGCTTACACTATAAGAATGTAACTATAAGATCTATAATAAGGAACTCCTTGCAATTATATAAGCGTTTAAAGAATTTTAACTAGAACTTTCCTTAGTAGAACCTAACTAGCTAACTAAAGTCCTTACAGACTATTGCAACCTTAAGTACTTTATAACTATAAAGCAACTAAATTAACGCTAAGTATGCTGGAACGAATTCCTCTCTGGTTTTAACTTTAAAATTACATATAGGCTAGGAGTATAAGGTACTAAGCCTAACAGCCTAATACGCCGTTTATAAAACCTTCCTTAGTTAGAAGATAACCCTTATAATTAATTCCAATAATAGATAATCCTAAAAGCACAAAACTTAGCCCTAGGCATATTACCCAAGACAGAACTAACTGCACCTTAGCTTTATACTATAGAACTAGAGTTACTCCCTAAAATTAATAAGCTTATTACTGTAGTATATAACACCTCTATTAACCTATTACCGCATTAACTAATTGCCGCAAAGATTGCTGGCACCTATACGCTGCCTACTAACCTCTAAAGCTTAGGCTAGATTAATATAGTAGCCTTAAAAGTAAAAGAGAACAGGCTCTATTATAGAGGCCATCTATTTATCCCTAACTTAGAAGACCTATAACAGCAACTAATCTAAATGGCCTATAACCTCCAGTTAAGCGGCCACCTAGGTAAAGAAGGGACTTATAAGCTCCTTAGCCGATACTACTTCTAGCCCAAAATAATAGACTTAGTTAAACGCTTTATAAGCGCTTGCTAGGGTTATAAGCGTGCTAAAGTATTTTATATAAAATACTAAGGACTATTATACCCTCTACTAGTACCTATACGCCAATAGGCAGATATCGCTATAGATTTCGTTATTAACCTACCGCCTTATAAACAATATGGCCGAACCTATAAGAACATCCTTATAATAATATGCCGATTTATAAAAGAACGCCACTACGTCCTAACCGAAGGCGTAACTATTAGCGACGTTGCTAATACCTTCCTTTACGAAGTCTACCGACTATATGGGTTACCTAACTCTATTACGTCTGACTAAGGTACGCAATTTAACTCTAATATATAGAGGCGGATCTACTAACGCCTTAGTATCTCCATTAAGATATCTATATCCTTTTACTATAAAACTGCTAGATAACCGGAAAACGCTAACACTAGTATAAAGGCGTACTTATAATAGGTAGTCGCCTATAGTTAGGACAACTGGGTAGACTACCTTTCACTAGATAAATTTGCAGCAAATAACTATGTCTTAGCCACTACAGGACTTACCTTATTCTTTATAAATAAAGGTTATTACCTATAATCTAGTATAGAGCCACTAGAGCCTATTAATGAGGAACTGCTATATAGAAAACGCCTTAAGATGCTACTTGCTAATTAGTACGCAGACTGTATAAAAGATCTACTTAACTACTATAAAGGAGAGATGGCCTAGGCCTAAGTAAAATAGGCTTACTTTGCTAACTGTTACAGAACACTACCACCTAAAATATATATTGGCGACTAGGTATAGTTAGATATACGTAATATCTCTATATAGAGGCCTATAAAGTCACTTAATTATAAGAACCTTGGTGTCATGGGACACCCCCGTGACACCTTACACACGTCCACCTGTTTCCACCGACTGAACAACCGGAGACCGACCACGAGACGGCAATCTGACAGCAATCTGCCGTATTCTGCCGCAATCTGCCGTCTCTACTGTCGGAGTTGCCAACTGGCAACTTTAAGGACCTCTAACTGCCGAATTCTGCTAAGTTCTACTAGAACCGCTACCTAAGCTCTACCCTATCTATGCGTAGTATAGTACCCGTTAACCTAGCAACTAAGCGAACGTTATATACCCTTTTTCCCCTATTTCCTACTTCCTTTTCCTTACGTAATGTCTTAACTTTATTACATAGTTTATATATATAGCTTAATAATATCTACTTCGCTATATATTATCACCGCTTATGCTCGCTCCGTAATACTACGTTGCGTTAACCTTATATACCCCCTCCAAAATGCAGAACGACCCTAAAGCCCCCATAACAGCCGCTAGCATCATGTCCGCACTCTAAGAATAATTGGTAGAGATATAGAAGTCCTTTATAGACGCCCTCACACAGAACTAAGCCACTTTAACTTAATAATAAGCCAAATAAGAAGCACGACACCTGCAAATAATTAAGGACCTTTAAGAAGAAGTCTGCACCCTTAAGATGCCTATACTAGGGCCCTAAGACCGAACGCCTTTTTTGGAGATAAACACGCGAAACGAGAGTCCCGAACCTATAGTAGCTATTCACCCTAAACCAACTACTGTACCGTAACGATCTAAACAACTACTAAACCCTCCGATATTCACTAGTAAATAATAAGAACTCCAATTATTTCTAAGCTAGCTTAAAAATAAGCTAACTGGTAATGCTAACCGCTACTTAACTAAAGCCAACTAACTCTACTACGCCCTAAGTTAACTAGGAGGAGATGTAGCTAACCTTATTAAACCCCTTTAACCAAATTTAGTATAAAGTCTAGTTGTACTTCTTAAAGCTATATACGGTAACCCGAACTGCCAAGCCACTACTTAGAGAAAGATAAACTATATAACTTAAGGAATAAAAAGCTTTCTAGTATACTTCTCTAAATTTAACTGTTACGTAAAGGAAACAGGCTGGAATAACTCCGTACTAGTTAATAGCCTTGTTAAATCCCTAAGTCCTAAACTAAAAACCTCCCTAATAGGTGTAGACCTACTGGGAGCCCTTAACGCCTACGCAAATGTTATTAATAAATAATACAATAATATACTACGCCTGACACCGAAGTCCACTCCTTAATATAATACGACAGCTTCGTAAACAACCACTAAGTTATTATCTTAGCCTAAGCACCCTAACGCTATGGATATCAACTCTGGAACCCTAGAGTATGCCCCACTAGGGTCCCCTAAATAAGAACGACGCATTAAGCTAGGCCTTTGCTTTAAATGTGGAAGTAAGGCTTATATCTTAAGATACTGCTCTGTTTCTATACCCTAACACAATTTACAAACGGCTAATACTAGTAACCGTTTACCGCACTAATCCTCCAGTCACCGTCCCCGATCTTTATATAGCTCCAGCCCCGCATCTAGTAAGCACCACTTATAAGGACGAAGTTACAGCTAATGTTCTATAGGAACCCCACCCCGGTCGCCTCTAAAAGGAAGGTCCTAGAGCTAAGTCGCTCTCTAGGACGGTGCTGCCTTAGGATCTCGTTAAATGCTTTAGATGTCACGAATTCTAACTCTTAGAATTGTAGTATAACTGTTAACTATTATCTTTGGCAGAATAATTAATAGGCTAATACCTAAGTCCTAATTAATACAGGAGCCAGTGGCATAGGATTTATTAATAAGATCTTTATATAAGATAATAGTTTTACCCTAACCCCCCTTAACCGGCATATTAACGTATTTGGATTTAATGGTAAACGTACTATCTTAGGCCGTATTACCCACGTAGTATTCCTAAGACTCTAATACTTAAACCATAAAGAACTGATTAGGCTTTTTGTTACCACCCTAGGTTACTTAGTAATACTTAAACAACCTTGGATAAAGCTATATAAGGTAACCATTAATTGGGATAACCTTAAGCTTCTATTTACCGCCTCCTGTTGCAAGCAGAAGTGCCTTACAACTTACTGCTTAGACCCTAAACCGAAATCTAAAAAATCCACTAGGATCCATCAGTCTAAAATTTCTACTAATATCCACCTTATACCTAAAAAGTCCACCTAATTCCACTAAGAACCCAAAAATTATACCGAACTATACGAACTAACCCTAACTACTATACCACCCTAAACTAAGTAGAAGCCTAAACTTAAGCTTAATATACAAAAGTACCAGAAGAACTGGTATTCTACTATAAAAAGGATACTTAAAGAACCTAAACCTAAATCTAACACTAACTCCGTACCTAATACTGAACCTAAAGTTAAATAAGAAACAGTAGATAATTAAAAGGAAGTTACTAGCCAGCAACTCGCCCCCCTTTTTATGGATATCTATATAATTGGAGCTACCCTATTAGTACAACTCGCTAGGAAACCTAAATACACAATCTTCGCCGTTACAATGGCCGATATTAAAAAGGCCCTAGCACTAAAAAAGTATACTAACCCTGCTATAAAAGTACTAGTATACCATTATAAGCATCTGGAAGTATTTTTACAAAAGGAAGCTAATAAGTTAGTAGAGCACTAACTATACGACCACAAGATTATACTTAAAGAAGGAAAACAGCTAGGATTTGGACCCCTATATAAAATGTCCCAAAACAAACTCTAAGTGCTGTAGAAGTACTTGGACGAACACCTAAGTAAAGGATTTATTAGAGTAAGCTCTTCGCCTATAGCTGCACCTATAATCTTTATTAAGAAACCTGGCGGCGGTCTATGCTTCTATATGGACTACCAAGCTCTTAACGCTATTACTATTAAGAATCGGTACCCGCTCCCATTAATTTAAGAGACACTAAACTAATTAAGTAAGGCTCGCTACTATATAAAACTCGACCTTATCTACGTATTTAACCGCCTTTGTATTATAAAAGGAGATAAATGGCTTACTGCATTCCGTACTAGGTATAGACTGTTTAAATACTTAGTAACGCTATTTAGCCTTATAAATACCCCAAGTTCGTTCTAATACTTTGTAAATAATACCCTATGACCTTACCTAGATATTTTTTGTACTGCTTATATTAATGATATCCTAGTATATAGCAATAACCTAACTAAATATAAGAAATACGTTAACCTTATTTTAGAAGCCTTATGTGGAGCTAGCCTATAATTAAATATAGATAAGTGCGAATTCCATAAAACGGAAGTCCTGTACCTTAGACTTATTATTTCTATAGACGGTATATAAATGGACCTAAAGAAAATTAAAGTAATTATAAACTGGCAAGAACCCTAGAACGTTAAGGATATAAGAGCCTTTATAGGATTTGCTAACTTCTACTAATAGTTTATTAATAACTTCTCCGCCCTAGTCTTACCCCTTATGGCTCTAACCTAAAAAGACAAAACCTTTATCTTTAATAAGAAATATAAGAAGGCCTTTGCCTATCTAAAAGTTATATTTACTACCGCACCTGTACTCTAACACTTTAACCCAAACCGAAAGAGTGTTGTAGAAGCCGACTTATCTAACTACGTTACTAGAGGCATTTTGTCTTAGTATAATAAGGAAGGAGTACTGTACCCTATAGTATACTTCTTAAAACAACTAAGTTTAGCCAAATGTAACTACAAGATCTACGATAAGGAATTATTAGCCATTATTAGATGTTTTAAATAATGGCGACCTAAACTGGAAGGCGCTGGATTTCCAATTAAGGTTCTTATCAACTATAAGAATCTACAGTACTTTATAACCATAAAACAGCTAAGTTATTGTTAAGCCCGCTAGTTAGAATATCTATCTCGTTTCTAATTCTTAATTATATACCGCCTAGGCGTTTAAGGTTAAAAACCTAATGCCCTAACCCAACGTTTATAAGATATACTAGTATAGGAAGAAGTGTGTACCTACCGCAATTAAACCCTGCTTCGCCCCGAATTATTTAATCCCCTAGCTGAAGACCTTATAGTATACGTCCTTGAAATAACTGATCGATTAGTTAAATAGATTATAATTAATAAATACCTAAATAACAAGTTTATTTAAGAGATACTTAAGCTAATTTAAAATGGCGTTAGACGCTCCAAAAAGATCTCTTTAAGTAAATGTAAAGCTCGCGGAGACCGCTTATACTACTGGAACCGCCTAGTTATACCTAACCATAACAAACTTAAGCTTAAGCTTTTTAAATATGTACATAACCTACCAGTAGCTGGCCACCTAGGCCGTGGAAAAACCCTAGAACTACTCTAATGGGAGTACTACTGGCCGAACATATATAATATAATACGAAGGTATATCTCTAGCTGCTATACCTGCCGACGAGCTAAGGCTTTGTATAAGATATATAACGGCTTTCTAAAGCCACTACCTATTCTGGACCGAAGATGGAAGGATATCTTAATTAACTTCGTCGTTGAACTCCCCGTAAGTAAAGGCTATACGAACATTATAGTAGTTATAGACCGACTATTTAAAATAAGACACTTGATTACCTGTCCTAATATATTAACACCTACCATCGCCCAACTGTTCCTGGATTATGTATGGAAACTCCATAGACTCCCTAAAACGATTATCTCTAATAGAGGCAGCTAGTTTGTCTCTATGTTCTGGAAAGAACTAACTACCTAACTCCGCATTAAAGCACTATTATCTACAGCATATTACCCAAAAATGGATGGTTAAACGGAACGTGCAAATGCTATAATAGAACAATATATTTGGATATACACGTCGTATCTATAGGACGACTAGATGGACTGGCTTGTATTTACTAAGTTTACTGCAAATAACTCCATCTTGGAAACTATAAAGGTCTCCCTATTCCTGGCCAACTACGGCCAGCATCTACAAATAGGTTTTAAACCCTTTAGTAATATTCCTCGCCTAGCTTATTAGGCCTTATAAGTTGCAGAAGCAAATAAATTCGTAAAGAAGATGGAAGAACTATAAGAGTTCCTTACTAATAAAATAACATAGGCCTAATCTGTCTATAAAGCTGCAGCAAATAAGAACTGAATCCTAGCACCAGCCTATTAAATTAGTGACTTCGTCTAGCTAGATATAAGAAATCTGAACATAAAATAACCTACTAAGAAACTTAATTGAAAGAACACTGGCCCTTATAAGGTTAAAAAAGTTGTCTTTCCTTATACCTACTGACTAAAGCTTCCTAATACGGTTAAAATCCACCCTATATTCTATACGTCAGTCCTCCGCCCTGCCGCCCCTATATTAGACGCCCTGCCTAGACAGATCCAAGACCCTCCCCCACCAGTTAAAGTGGATGGTAAGGATGAGTACCTTATTAAAAGAGTTAACGACATTAAGTATAATAAACGGAAACGCAAATATATGTACCTTATAAAATGGAGAGGTTTTACTGAACCCTTATAGGAACCTGCCGACTCTGTAGGACTTACACAAGCCGTAGAAGACTTTTATGAACTCCACCCAGAACTACCACAGCCCCATCTCGCAGATGCTCGAGTTTAAAGGGGGGGTACTGTTACGGGACACCCCCGTGATACCTTATATACGTCCACCTGTTTCCACCGACTGAACAACCAGAGACTAACCACGAGACGGCAATCTAATAGCAATCTGCCGTATTCCGCCGCAATCTGTTGTCTCTACTGTTGGAGTTGCCAACTGGCAACTTTAAGGACCTCTAACTGCTGAATTCTACTAAGTTCTACTAGAACCGCCACCTAAGCTCTACCCTGCCCGTGTGTAGTATAGTACCCGTTAACCTAGCAACTAAGCGAACGTTATGTACCCTTTTTCCCCTATTTCCTACTTCCTTTTCCTTACGCAACGTCTTGACTTTATCACGCAGTTTATGTACATAGCTTAATAATATCTACTTCGCTATATATTATCACCGCTTGTGCTCGCTCCGTGACACTTGGCCCCTACTAGATTAAACAAGTTATTAATAGGGGAGCCATATATAAACTAGAGCTTCCGCCCACCTTAGCTACCCGTGGGGTATAGCCTATGTTTTACTTATAGCTACTATGCCTTTACTAGCCTAACCCTCTACTAGGATAAATATAGCCTAAACCACTATTAGTGTTAATCTAAGATAAAAACAAAGACAAGAACCACGAGGAGTGGACCATTAAATAAATTATTGACTTTAAATACTTTGGCAAAGGCAGAGAATAGCGGCTCTACTATAAAGCTACCTATATAGGATTTAACATAGATTAGCCAGAATGGCAACTCTAAAAAGACTTTAAGAATGTAAAGGATCTAATTAGCGATTTTTACTACGCGAACCTACAGAAACTAGGCCTAAGTAGAGATTTCGTGCCTAATCCTCTATGGGAGCCCTTATAGAGTTAAACCTTTGTATATTGCTACGTAAGGGTAAATTGCTGTTAGATTGCCGCAGATTGCCATAAAGTGCGATTACGTGACCGGAAAATATTAAGATATTGTCGGTATTACTTCCAGTAATACGTATCGCTATTGCAATAGTATTGGGTGGTAACTGATTTTTAATTAATGCTTAATTGATTCCCCTATTCTATAGGTGGAATTTGGTGGATTTCCTAAGCTCGCTTAGCTTATATAACTAACCTAATTAGTTATAGACAACCTCGTTCAGATACTGGGAGTATTTAGTTTTTAATAGTGCTTAAGTACGCCTCCTGCCAAATTCTGCCAAGTTCTGCTAGGTCCTATTAAGTTCTGCTAGGTCCTATTAAGTTCTACTAAATTCTGCCATATTCTACTAAATTCTATTAAGTTCTACTAAATTCCGCTATGTTCTACTAAGTTCCATTAAGTTCTGCCAAATTCTGCTATATTCCGCTTAGATTCTGCCGAATTCTGCTAGGTGGTTAAAGTGACTAATTACGATTTTCTATGCCCGGTATGGAAAATCGCCATTGGCTCGCTTACTATTAGCGCCTTAGCGGCTGTCCTTGTATCTTTGCGTCTTCTCCTCTTTCTACCTACTCGGTAACCTGTAGCTTGATTATATTTATATTAATTAGGTCCTTTAACGCCTGGCAAGGCTTTGATTTTGTTATAGCGTCTATAGAATTACTGCCTCCGTTAATCTATTTAATCTTTGCTATCTCTCTTCTTTCGTATAATTGTTATAGACATATTAGGTTAACTATAAGTTGTTTCTCTTATGTTGTCCTGAGCTTGACTAAGCAGTTATATAGAGATTTTAAATCGGTACAAAGGATAAGTGGTAGTTGTTTAAGTTGTAGGATCTTCTTAATAGTTGCTTTAATCGCAGCTCCGGTGTCAAATCCGTAGGCTATTCTATATAATTTAGATGCTAAGACGCTTCGTGTAACTTACTTGCATTTAATAGATAACTAATAGAGGATATTGGCCCTGTTGTCCTTATTTGTGAGTGTAATAACAAAGCCAATTTAAGAAGAGAAGTTGTAGTTATTAGTAAATAACGAGTCCGTAAATATTATTAGTTTAAGAGTGCTTGTATCGAGTCGTACAAAGCGAAGTCCTCGGGAGGGATTATTAATTTGCCATTGCAGCCGCTTATTAAGCTGCTTCGCATGTTCTTCCTTTAGGTTAACGACTTGTGCCGTAAAGGAGAGGTTGAAGGCAGCTTCTAGTTAATAGACTATAGCAATATAGGCTCCTTTTGCTCTCTAAGCAATGTACTAGTCCTTTAATATAACTGCCTTACGGACTTCCCCTCTGGAGCTAGTTAGGTCTATAGCCTTTATAGTAACCAACTTTAGGTTCTAGCATTAGCGTTCTTAGGTAAGGACTATTAAATCCTTATCTTACTTAATATAGCTTCCGTTAAACTTAATTAGGGTAGTTTAGGTAAGCTTCTCTCTCTTTTTTACTAGGAACTTTGCCTTTTAAAGCCTAACTTCTTTAGCCTCTGTAAAGGTTTTATTAGTAAGGAACAGTGTGTTGTCGGTTTATAATCCTATAATTTTAAAGCCGTTGCTGTTTGTGGATAATAAGCAGGGGTTATATATCAACTGGTTCATCTATAGCTTGTTAAGGTAGTGACAGTGGTATATATTAAACTAATAGTTGCCAGCTTCCGGGACACTATAGAGTGGTTTAATAACTCTTAGAATTGATCCATCCTTTAGTCTAAGTTCTAGTGGCAGGCGTACGAAGAAGTCTCTGTTTAGGTAGGTACTGGACTATATATAAGCTTGTAAGATATTGCGTAAGTATAGAGAAGCTGGTCTTCTTTTATTTCCTTATAGGGTTGCTATAAGTGCTAGGATAATTCTCTGGCTAACATATTAAATGGTTAGTAATTGTGTTAAGACCAGATCTTTGCCATAGTCGTTATAGGCTTATACAACTAGTCTAGACTTCTTAAAGGCCTTATCTATTCTGGCGTTCTTAATCTTATTAATAAATTAGGAGTTAAAGATTCTAACTCCTTCCGGGACATTTGCTGTATTAATAAACTTAAAGACACCTTTCTTAAGTAAACCGTTTATCTCCTTGCGTTAAGACTCTGTAAATGACAGTGAGGTACACTTAAAGGTTGTAGTATTAGGTTTTATTAGGCTGTTGTTAATAAATATTAATACATCTACGATGTTTTGCTAGGACTTTGTTGGTGATTGTCGTGTCCGTTTTAATCTTTGGGGGGGGTGCACTAGCTGCCGGTTCCTTAGTTAGTTCCTTAGTCGGTTCTTCCGGTTCGGGTTATAGGTATGGCTTTACTGCTATAGTCCTAAAATCGGTAGGTCCACTAGGGAGTTATACCTTATATATCTCTCTATCAATTCTAAGCAGTTTAAATGGGCTAGTCTATTTACCGCTCTGTCCAGTATTGCCTTTACGCCATACAAGTACTTCTGAGTTAAGGGGGAGGTTGTGGATTGTGGTAACAAATGGACCATTTTGTTGGTTTAGTGTATTGTTAACTTATTTCTTTGCCCTGATCCTTATAATCTCCTCTATTGCCTTCTTTATAGCTGCCGCTCGCTGTATAATAGAGGGTGCTGGTAGGTTAAGTTCGCTTATTTAAGGATAGGCACCAAAGACAAGAAGTATTGGGACTAAGCTATTTAGGCTAGCTGTGTTATTAGCGGCCTTTACCGCTATTTATAAAGCTAATTCCTTAGTTATCCCTAAGTTTTATAGCTCCTCCATTATTATCTAGTATGCTCGGCATAGTATTAGATAAGCTCTTTCTACCATTTTAATGGACCAGTGAGCTTCTACTAGGACGCTCTTGGTTAATATAGCTATTGCTATAGCGTGCTGTTAAAACTCCTTGCTTACGAAGTTCTTCCTAGCATTATAGGTAATATAGTTAGGTGGTCCAATGTAGGTATTAATCTAATATAATTGTAGGATATCCCAGGTGTGCTTTATAGAGATATTGTATAGCTATCTTGCGGCTTGAAATCTAGTAGCTTTATTAATTATATAGAGGATAGGGCTTCTATTAATATATATAATGTTAATAAAGATAGAGTGGTTAAAATCAGAATCTTGGTCTTTTTATAATGTGAACTTAAACCATTTAGGGGATTTGCTGTGTTTCTGGCAGTAGGAGTAGTACTTAGTAAGATAGTTAATAACCTGCTTGTTAATATTATTATTGCTAGAGTGTTCTAGTACCTTATATAGCTTGTCTACTAATAGATATCTAAAGCGACGATAGAGTCGGCGGAGTTTAGTAGTGGTTAGGTAGCAAGGGTTTTAATTAAACAAGTAGGTTATAAATAACTGTAGTAACTCTTCCTATAATAGAAAGGGGTGGCCGAATTAGCAAACTACTGGCACCAATTTTATTGGGGTGACTAGGACGTTCTTAAGGTTATTATAGTAGACCTTTAGTATGTCTATATCTACAAGACACAGTAGGAAGGGTATGTTGGCCTTTATAATATAAAACTTAATATTGCTAACTGGTGTATTAACTATAACGGAGCCAATAGAAGGGGTAGAGCCGATGCCAAACTGGACGTTAATAGCGCCGGCCTTTAAGGTATTAATAACGGTATTATGGGTCTTCCTGTATGCGAGGTATTGTCTATAACCTACTATTAATTTCTTTAAGGCTCCTATATTGATTATTACTCTATAGAACTTGTTGGAGGTATATTAGCTAGTAGCAACGTAGGCAAATGGGTTTAAGTTATTGTGGTAAGTAGTTAGGTTGGTGCCGGTAATTATATGGGTAAAGGATTGGTCCGCTAAGTTGGTTATAGTATTAATAGCTCCTTCGTGCTGTATCGTTCCGAAAGAGATAAGGAATAATTTAGTCTGTTCCTAAGTTAGAGATAGTAGTAGTAACTTAATATTAATTATAAGAGCTTTTATTACGTTATTAATAGATTCCGAATTAAGTTTATTGTTATAATCTGTTCCCTTGTACTTAGCAATATATTATCAAGCATGTTTATTAAAGCGGCGGTTGAATCTGTCCTTGAACTTCTTTTTTAATTTATCACGTTCTTCTCTTAAGTGTTTAGATAACTAGTAACCTTCCTTATGACAGACAAAGCAGCGCTTCTTTAATAATGTATATCGGCCAAATAAGGATAATTGTGTTCTGTAAGGTGATTAAAGGTGTTGTTTATGGTAGCGGCGGTTAGTAAAGAAGGCTTAGGGGTTCTTACTGTTAACGACTTTTTAAATGTTATAATAGAGGATCGTAAGTTGTTAATTAGACTAGTTAAGCTGTTAGAAGGTTTAAAGCAGGTATATTAATATGCTGGTAACTCCTGGCAGGCGTTAATAAGCTTATTGTAAAGGAACTTATCTGTATATAAATCTGGGTTAAGACCATACTGGAGGTGTCTTAGTTCTTTAATAAGTAACTATAGGCAGTTTAGGGTTAATTTTCTAGTATTCTTGCCTTTACTTATTATAGACCTTAAGGTTGTTAAGTTCCATTACCCTAGTATACTACGTCTGTACTTAGGTCCCTTAAAGTAATTGTGTGTGGTATTGCAAATTTGGTTAAACAAAAGGGTTAGGGTGATGTTCTTAAGGTTGGTGTAGTAGTGGTTAAGTGTTAAGCCGCGTAATATTATAGGGTAGGCTTTGACCTTGGCTTCTTAGGGTACGTTAGCTCTGCTGTAAAGGTTGTGGAAGATGGTGAGTTTAAAGTTGAAATTGTTGTCTTCCCCGCTATACTTGTTGTCTTCTATATATATCTTTACAAGGTTTGTTAACTCCTTGCTAAAACCCTAGCTTTAACTCTGTCTCCTAGGTGGTTCTGATTATAGGGTTAAATTAATATAATTAGACTCCCGTTATAGGGGCGGTATGGGGGGTAGGTTAAGGTGTAGGTGGTATTATGGGTATAACCAGGTTTATGGGTGGTATTATAAGTAGAGTGGGGTTTGTGGTTGGTAAGGTTAAGATTAGGGTTTTAATAGTGCTAGTGCTAGTAAAGTTGTTTTTAAGAAGGTATTTAATTTGTTCTAAATTAAACTCTTCTTTAGTTGCCATATGTTCCCTTATCTTAAGCTTAGTCCATTTTGTAGGGTCTTCTTCTTGCAAGGTGTTGAATAGTAATTTAGGGACTGTGGCATTCCTATACTTTCTTACCCATACGCCATAAACTTGGAGGAATTGTTAGAGGTTATAAATAGTAATCTGGTTATAGTCTCTAAAGGTACTAAAGTCTTCGCGGTAGGTTTCCTATAGGTTATCGTCCTTAAGCTTGTATGCTTTATACTTAAGGAGCTTAAACTCTATAAATTCTTTAGTCTCCTTCTTGTTAACGTTATTGGATTATGTATTAATTCCCTTGCTCTATCTATCTTGTCCTTTGTTGACTTGTGCCCTAATGTCTAATATATTGATTTTTGTGACTCTTGTTGAGGTTCTAGGTAAAAATGCGTAATGGACGTGAACTAAGGGTTCCTTATCTTGTTAAGTTCTAAACGCGTAGTAGACGCGAACTAATTAAAATATATAATAGACGCGAACCGAGGGCCTATACTAGATAGGGGTTGGTTTTTTAAATATCTAGAGACTGTGTATAAAGAATTAAGGGCCTCTCTTACGAGATGGGGTTGGTTCTTTAGGTACACGTTAACTAATACTCCTTGGTAAGTGATCTGGTGGTAAATATATGTAATAGACGCGAATTAAGGGCCTATACTAGATAGGGGTTGACTCTTTAAATACCTAAGGACTGTGTATAAAGAATTAAGGGCCTCTCTTGCGAGATGGGGTTGGTTCTTTAAATATACGTTGACTGATACTCCTTAGTAAATGTTCTTGATAGGTTGCCTCTAGTTAAAAAGGGACTATTTGAGTTTGCCTTTTTTTGTAGATAATACGTCTCCTGATCTGTGATCACTAATTAGTGTTGGTATTACTTCCGGTGATACGTATTGCTATTGCAATAGTATTGGGTGGTAACTGATTTTTAATTGATGCTTAATTGATTCCCCTATTCTATAGGTGGAATTTGGTGGATTTCCTAAGCTTGCTTAGCTCACGTAACTAACCTAATTAGTTATAGACAACCTCGTTTAGACAGATATCTAGGAACTTTAATTGGCGGTTAAAGTTATCTAATTGGTTAAATTCTAGACGCTAAGGAGAAACTAGCTAATTAGGATTTTCTATCCCCGGGATGGAAAATCGCTATTGGCTTACCTACTACTAGCGCCTTAGCGACCCCCTTATATCTTACTAAGTCTCCTACAGTCTCCTTCCTCCTCTATAGCTTAGCACCCTAGTATAAGCCCTAAGTTAGAAGCATCTATATAAGCCCATCACACCTATAACGATATTTCTTCTTCTTGTCTATACCCTAAGCGTTTCCCCTATATATATATAGTAACCACAGCGTTGCCAGAGCTCTGCCTTAATAGGAGGGGGGGTAGTATTATAGAACCTAATCGTAGGGGCCTCTATAGGGGAGCCCCATGCTCTTGTATACACCTTATATATAGCTTACGTTAGCTACGCGTGGGTATATTACCCCCTAACGCCCTCGACCCTTATAATCAATCGCGTAATGTCTTGTAAACTCCTTAAATATATACGTCTTATAGCCACTGCCCCCGTCCCGTGACAGGGTCCTATTATATTAATCTTAGGTTATAGTTTAAATCTAAGTTAAAGGTCTTATCTATAGGTTGCGTAAAATGGCGTTACGTCTATTAATACGTTTATTGTATTATTTGCAGTAAACTTAGCTAAAGGCAGCTATTTTCCCTAGTTGTCTTATAAGTAGGATTAGTATATTTATAAATATTATTCTGTAATTACGTTCGCAATTTTAGTTTAACTATTTATCTTTAAATAGAATGCAGTTAAGAGTTGTATTTAAATACTTATTCGTTTACATAGAGCTTATTAGAAGTCTAAAACGAACTAGCTTTTATAGTCGGATATTATTAAATTATTAAATTTATATAGTTTAAAAACGTACTTAATAAAACATTTAGCTACTAATATCGCATTAATTAAATCTATAGGGATTATATATCGTATTTTTATAAGATGGTTAAAAACTACTGTAATATTTATAAACCTATTACTGCTAGGTAAGTTAACTATAAAGTTAATTAAGATGTCGCGCTATCTTTATATTGGAACTAGTAGCGGTTAAAGAACTCCTTACTTCTTTATATAAAAGGTCTTTTTACATATATATATCCTATATGCTTAAACGTATTTTTATACATTGTCGTGCATTATAGGCTAGTAGTATACTTGTTAAATAATCTTATAAGTCTTTATATAGCTAGGATGCCCCACTATAGGGGAGTTGTATATAAATTTAAGTATCTTCAATTATAAAGGTTTAGAATTTGGGACTATTATCTTCTATTAATAGTATAATTAATTATTTTAACTTTCGCATTTAGAGAGTGTAATATTCTTATACTATTGTTTTCCTATTTAAATCGCTTTTATTACATCTATTATCTATATATTGTTCTTATATTTATATTCCATTAGCTTATTAATTTCTATTTCCTATTTATTAACTTTTAATTAATTTTTGTTAAGTTCTGTATTTAGGAATATAGAATATAGTTTGTTAAAACATTTAGGGGGCAATTAGATTCGTAATTAATTTATAATCCATTTATTTAAAGCGTTTGCAAGTAGGTCCTATAATTATTATATTAATGCATTAGGCTTCTAATTAAGTTTGCCTGGTTAATACGTAATCTTAAAGTTAAATTATAAGAGGTATTTAGCCTAACGAATTTGGCGCTGTGTTAATTGCTTTATAGTTATAAAGTACTATAGGTTCTTATAGTCCGTTAATACACGTATTAGGAATAACAATTCTTTAAGCTTAGGACGCTATTAATTAAAGCATCTAATAATTATAAGCGGTTTCTTATTATATATCTTATAGTTTAATTTAGTAGGGGCGAGTTTTTAAGAGAGAAAGGCTATAGGACGTAGCTCGCCATTCTTATTATATTGCGATAACACTCCCTCTAATATATAATTGGATAAGTCTATTTTAACAATATATTTAATATTACGGACCTTATATCAGCAATAGTATAGCTACTTAGAGAGGACATAAACGGACTAGTGGTAGAATCGTGGGAGGGCTAAAACAGTTAAACTATATAATAAGGGGTAATTAAGTTACATAATAAGTTATAAGATATAATCTATGTAATCTATATAATTTATATAATCTATAATAAAGTAGACAGAGTAGACAGAGAAATAAAGTAATGGCTTTTATAGTAGTTACGTTGTGTATTTAAAAGACTACAGTCTCTACCTAGATAGTTCCTTTCTTTATAGTAAATCTTAGAATATAATTAGAGATAATCTGTTAGTCAACCACTCCACCAGTTATTATTATATTGTTGACTTCTTGTTTACCTACATATATAGCCTATTAGCGAGTCTACTATAATATTTCCTATAAGGCTTTATTATACATTTACTACCTAGTTATAGTATTAATAAAGTTAAATAATATGCCACTAAAAGCACTAGCCACGACGCTATTAACGGTAGTAACCACCTTAGGTATTAGTGGGGATACTAGTATAATGGACACTAACTCGCAACTAGTTACGGTTAGATAGTTATAGAAAATAGTTAATTGGTTAACGGATAATAATTAAATACTTAAAGATAGAATTAATGGAATAGGAGCAGTAAAGGCAAAGTTACTATTAGTTAAATAATTCTTAGGGGAGGGGTCAAAACTTAAGGGGTTTCTTATATAAATGCTTTTTAAGGTAGTATAAGAGGGTGTAAAGCTTCCTATATTAATAGATTAAATAGTCTATGCGGGACTATTCCTAATAGGTAGGGTACTTAAGTGGTTTAAACCTTACTTTATTAAGATATAGAGATATAGAGATATAACCACTAACTAAGAGGTTAAGTATATATTCTTAAGCTGGCAAGGATTTGTAAACTAACTTATATAAATATTTGGAGATTTAAAGGTAATAATAACGGTAGAACGGAAGCTTTAGAACCTAGTATAATGCACTTTAGTAATAGAGTATATAATACAGTTTTAAACACTTGCTATATAGGTTAAATAGAATAATGGGGCGCTTATAATATAGTATAAATAGAGACTTAAAGTAAAAGTCTAGGACGTGATTATCCTAATAGAAGACGTGGATACCCTAAGGGAACTAATTAATTAAGTAATTAAAATTAATAATAGGATCTACTAAAGGGAATAAGCTAAGAAGGGCTAGGATAGAGTTCTATAGTTATATAAGGCGTAGAGTACGTAATAATAGATATATAGTTATAAACTATAGAATGGCAGACTAGAGCTAATGGACCTAAGTGGTATTAAAGAATCTAAGAAATAAAATAAAAAACTATAGAAATCTAGAGGTTAAGGATTAAGTAATTATAGGACTAAGGAGTAGAGGCTAAACTAGGGATCTTAATAGCAGAAGATGTTTAGGCGGACTCTATAATAAGAAGAATGGTTTAAAAAGGGAGCTTATATAAATTGCGGAAAATAAGATTATTTTACTAAAGACTATAAAGGTAGTTAGAATAACTATATAGTAAAAGGCACCAGGTTGTTAAAGTATAATAATATAGATATAAGTGTATTGCGCGGGACTAAGGAGTATTTAATTAAGCACTTTATATTTTATTATAATAATGCATATCAAATTTATAAAGACGCTAAGTATAGCGTAAGCTATTAGCTATAGGAGCTAGAGTTATAAAAACTTAAAGGAACTAAAGAGTTAGATAAAGAATAAGATTAACTCTATAAGTTGGATTAAGATATTATAGCGATATACGGATAAAGATTAGCGGAAATAATAATGGAGTTGGAGTACTTATTAATTAATAGTAATAAAGAAGAAAAAGTAGCTAACTAGGGGTATATAAACCTTAAATATATAATAGAAGTAGAGACTAAAACCACTATAGAATGCGGCTTAGTAAAGGGTATTATAACACTATTAGATACGGCATCTATTACTTTATAAAACGGAAGGAGTAATATTTAAAGAAGATTAAGCAAGTAGATAACTGCTAGTGCTAGCTTACCACCTAATAAAGGCAAAAGGCTATAGGCTTAAGATTCTTAAGACAAGATAAGAGATAATTAATATTTTTAGAATAAGATAAGACATACCTAAGGGCCTACTATAGACGAAAGCCAATAGGAAAGGGCAACGGCTTAGCTTAAAGATTCCTAGAAAACCAAGATTTTAAAGAACAAATAAGGTCCATAGCAACCCTAGGTAAATATAGTGTTTAGCCTAAAGGTTAAAAGGTTAACATAATAGTTAAAAGCTTAATAATATTAAAAATCTATTTATAAGACGTAATAGGATAGAAGCTATAGAGGAGTTTAGATAATAAATTCTTGTATAGTAAGGGTAGAAGTTAGATTAGAGATTAACTATACTAGGGCGTATAAGGGATAGAGCACTAGTATAAAAAGTTACTAATAGGCTAAGGGTAGAAACACTAAGAGTTAAGTAGTTAGATAACCTGGAATAAAAGAGTGTCTAAAAGTCCTAACGCGATTTGCAGAATAATATATAAAAGGTTATAATAAAGTAGTAATAAAGAGATACTTCCGTATAGATGGGTTGTATACACTTATAGAGCTATACTAAAAGTAGTTTAAATAACGTAAGAACAACAAATGGGAAGATTTCTTTATATGGCTAGACGAGAAAGCCATATTAGATTAAGCTATATTAGAAAAACAGATAAGTTACATTAAAGGAGTATTAATTATAATATTAAAAAATCTAGAGGAGCAGGTTGTAGACTAGAGAGAGATAATAAAGATATTAGTACTAGTAAATAATATAGTAATACTTAAATTAATAGGATAAAAGTTTAAACTTAAGGATAAAGACAAACTATGGGTTAACCTAAGACACCTAATATATTACATATTGTTATAGATTATATATATAGATAATATGTATAATATATATAGAGCACCTAAGGACAAATATTATAAGTATCTAATAAGGATATATTGGAAAACGGAGGAAAAGCGATTTAGAGATGCTAAGTATATACATAGATAGCACCTAGTAGAAGTTTAGGAGTTAGGCAACTTAATACTTTAACTAGAGAGATTTCTTATAGAAGAATATTTAGACGGATAATAGTAGTAGAAGTGCCTAGAGAATATATGTCTATAGTATATTAAGGAAAAGAAGCGAACTAAGTATTAGCCTAAGGAGGACTAAGTACAATTAGGATCTAGTAGCTAATAGTTAAGAAAAAGAGAGGCCTATAGGACTAGAGGGAGCCAGTAGTAAAGCCTTAGACCCTTAAAGGAATTTAAGGATAATACCTAAATTTATAAATTAATTGGTAAGATTAAAAGTTTAAAGCACTAGTGGATAGTGGGGTAATAAGAAACTATATATTACTAGCAGCAGTTAAAAGGATAGGGTTACTATATAGGCAGAAAAAACACCAATATTTATTAATAATAATTTTAGGAGATCTAATAGCCTATAGAGGAGGCATTATTAATCTTAAAATAGGACCTATTTAGCTAACTATTAAAGGGAGACGCGTTAAGATGTCTTTTAATATCCTACCATTAGGGAAGGATAAGGTAATATTAGAAATGCTTTAGTTATAGGAATATAATCTAAAGATTAATTAGGTTATAGGTTAGGTTAATATTAATAATACTTAACAATATAAGACGTGATAAACTATTAAGATGGTATAGTACTAGGTTAGAGTAATATACAAAGAGACTAAGTAAGGGTTAAGTTATATACTAAAAAAATACTATAAGTATAGAAAAAGGTTATAGAGCCTAGAAAGTAAAAAGCTATTAGAGTATATAGTATGGGACTATAAGATAGACTTAGAACTAGGGATAAGTCTAAAGTTCTTTCCAATTTATAAGTTAACAGAAGACGATTTAAGAGCACTTAAAGAGTTTATCTAAGAAAATCTATAAAAGGGATATATTAAACCATTGCAGTTATTAGCGGGATATCCAGTACTATTCGTACTAAAGAAGAACGGAAAACTTAGGCTATATATTAACTATAGACAGTTAAATAGCATTATAAAGAAGGATAGGTATTCTTTACCCTTAATTAGCGAAATCTAGGATAGAATTGACAATGCGCAAATATTTATAAAAATATATTTAAGATAGGCGTACCATTAAATTAGGATTAAGGAAGGTAATAAGTAAAAGGTAGCCTTTAGGTTAAAGGAAGGACTATATAAGCCATTAGTTATACAATTTAGGCTTATAAACGTACTAGTAACATTTTAAAAACAAATTAATAGTATATTAGGAGAACACCTTAATAAATTATTTATAGTATACCTTAAGGACATTATTATCTGCTTAATAAGTAAGGAAGAACACAGGGAATACGATAAATGGGTCTTAAAGAGACTATAAGAAAAAAAGATACTAGTAGTAATTAAGAAATGCGAGTTCTTTACTAGGAAGACCGATTTTATTAGATTTATTATCAAACTAGGCAAGATCTAAATAGATCTAAAGAAAGTAGAAGCTATAGTAAGTTAATATAAACTAGAGAACGTTACGCAGTTAAGATCGTTTTTAGGGGGTTGTAACTGCTATAGGAGGTTTATTACATAGTAGTTAAATAGAAAGACTAAACTAAACGTTAGAATAATACTTAAGGCATTATATTAATCATGCATAAAATAATTAGGTATTGTTATTACTAGTTACATAATTTATATATAATGTAACACTATAGGAAGGGATAGGCACATTACCTTTTAAGGTAAATTATGGATATAAACTAAGAATATCGTTAACGCCACGTTAAGTAAAAAAAACAAGTAGTATAACTAAGTAAAGAATAGAGAGTTTAATAAATCTTTATACACACCTTAAAGAAACAGCTAAACTAGTATAAAAAAGAATAAAAAGGTACTATAACGCTAGGAGATCTAAGGGACTAGATCTTAAGGAGGGGGATAAAGTGTGGCTACTATATAAAAACTTTAAGAATTAACGACTAAGTAAAATGTTAGACTATATTAGACTAGGACTATTTACAATTAAAGCAAAGATTTTAAAGTTATGTATAGACTTAACTTACCAGGTAAAAATAAAGATCTACCTTATATAGTATATTGCAACGCTAAAGCCAGTATACGAGAATGTTAAGCTACTAGTTTATAAGGTAGATACGTATAGAGGACAGGAAGAAAATAAATAGGAAGTTTTAAGAATTATTAGTTATAAGGATATTAAGAACAAAATATAGTATAAGGTTAAGTAAATAGGCTATAATAAGACTACAGTGCCAAGACATTAGTTTCCCAACACGCGAATTTTCACCAAAATCAACCCAACTTTGAACAGTCGCACAACGTCGCAGCAATTAAATACAGCCAAATGAGTATGTAGATAAATTAATTGTAGTTAATACTTTGTCTGCCAGCCCTTTGCTTTTTATACTACCTTTA
>Ga0307507_10001080_pt1 | contig 60494 bp, 12 predicted proteins | sample 7_EM_MG_FD_207223 | JGI IMG/M metagenome (GOLD analysis project Ga0307507, IMG submission 207223) | Populus trichocarpa ectomycorrhiza microbial communities from riparian zone in the Pacific Northwest, United States - 7_EM | ecosystem: Host-associated > Plants > Roots > Unclassified | place... | reverse complement strand
GCGCCCCCTAATAACTCTACAGGAGTAGAGTATAGTGTGTGATACTAGCGCGTCCGTAGGTTTGTTACGGCAGCAGTGGTTCCTAAGGAGGTTAAAAAGTAAGGTAGTAGAGCACCACTGGTGACTTATAGGCGACTTGTAAGCGAGCCCTAAAAGGCAGGGAGATGGATCACAGGGTTTTCTCAAATAGAGTTTTCTCCCCATATATATATAAGGAGTAGTCCGCGTGGGCCTAACAGGGATCCGAATTGGACGTTAAGCAATGAATAATAATAATATATTAAGCTTTATAAAATATTATGCCTTTACTAGGCGGTTAAGCGTCTCTTAGATTAAGGGGATTGGATATTAGTTTTAAATTATAATTGCGTTTAGGGCTTAGTAATTAATATAGAATCTTAAGCCTCCTCCTAGCTTTTTAATAAATAATATAGGTAAGGCGAATAGAGATTAACTAGGGCAAATAAATCCTTTTTCTAGATGCTTGTTGAGGTATTATTATATCATAAGTAGTTCTTCTTGTAACATACCATATAGCAGACTGAACTTTAGTATTATACCAGGTTTAAGTTCTATCTTAAAATCGTGTTTATCCTAATGCAGGGGCAGCTAGTCTATAAATTATTTTTTAAACTTATTAATTAGATCGTGGTACTCCTTGGGTATAAGAGGTTAAGGGTTAATATACTGCTTTAGTTCTAGCGCCTTCTTAATGTCTTCTATTGTTACAGTAAAGATTTTATGGTTTTATTTTCTTGCTAATAAAACAAAAGGTACGGCTTATATCATACGAATTTTAAGGGGTTTTAATGTATCATCTTTGCATTCTTTACTGCGATTAGCAGTTATAGTTTTATTGTGTTAGTTTAAGGTTTATAGTAAGGGCAATTCATATTATATTAAATTTAAATAGTCTTATATATGTTTATAGGGCAGGTGGTGTTTTAAACAATAACTTTAGCAGTAGGTTATGCGGAATTTTAGTATTTCTTTAACCCAGCTAATTAAAGGGTGTGCTGTTTTAGCTATCTATGTCTAAGTATTATCTTATATTACTTTAGGGGTATTATAAATAGGGAAATGTATTTAAGGTATTTACCTATCCGCATTTTTATAAGAGCGTAGTACATTAATTCGCCATATATTAAGGGTTTGCCATTAAAGCCTTGTAGGCCTTAGGGCTTATTAAGTTTCTTTAAATTTAGGCGTTAGGTTTTTGCGTAGTTTATATTAATAAAGCCTATGCTAGTAGCTCCGCTGTCTATAAGGATTTATACCTCCTTCTATTTTTTAAGTATTTAAATTTCGCTAAGTATATTAAGGGAGTTGTGTTATATATCAGCGCTAGAAGAGCCTAGACACTTATACTCTTCCACTTCTTATCCTAAGGCGCGACTTGGCCCTAGGACAATTTGTTTTCCAAGTTAGCCAAGTATAAGATACTTTATAACAACTGGGTATAATTTATAGAATAAGTATAAGTTAAGGAGCGAGTACGGCTTAAAGAATAAGTGCGATTTAAGGAGTGGGTGTAATTTAAAGACTGGGAGGAACTACGGCGGACTTTTTTAAAAGGGTAAGTTTGGCAATTTCTTTAGATATGTCCTTTCCTACTACATCTAAAGCATTCTCTATTTGTGGCTTGAGTTCTTCGTTTATCGGTTCCTAAGGGTGCGTAGGATTAAGTGGCGTTAAGGTCTATAGGGTCGTGCGTAGGTTTTAGAGAAGGGTCGCGCTTTAGGGTATATGTCGGTTTTATAGAGTCTTAAACGTAAGGCGTGGTTGGCTTTAGAGAACGAGTTTATTTGTTATATTAAAGGTCCTTATTAATTTGTTAACATATTATAGAAAATTTGGGTAGGTCCTTTGGCAATTCCCTACCTATTAACTATGCTCTAATTTTATCCAAAATAGCTTATTAAAGAGCAGCAACTTTAGCGGCTTTATTCCAATCTAGTTCGCTAATAAGGCCTAAAAATTCCGAAAAGAAGCTAGTAAAGTCTCAATTCCATTGTTATAGGTTTTTAAGTTTAGTAATAGCGGTGTATTTATAGCTGGTGTTATTATACATTCGTTCTAATAGAGAGATAAAGATTTCAAAATTAACAAAGGTGCCGTTATGGAAGAATGGGTCCATAGTTCGTGCAGCGTCTTTGCTTAATTAAGACATCCTATAGCTAATCTTACTAGCTTTAGTAGGGTATTAGTTATAGTTTATTAAAAGTTTAAGATGGAGCTTAGTTATAAAGGGATATAGGTTATTTTAATTTCTATTAAACATTAAAGGGTTAGGAAGCTTTTCTAATTTTATAGTAGGTACTAGGTTTGTTACAGGTACGGGTTAAGCTACTATTACTGGTTTAGGGTTCGCATTTAACAGGCTAGGTTCGCATATAGTTATTTTAATTTCGTTTGTAGGTGTTGCTGTTAGGGTCTCCATTATAAGTATATTAACATTACAGAGTTCTTTGCGGAGTGTTTCCATTAATTACTAATACTGGGGTTCCAGTGCAGCCCGCTGCTAAGCTAAAGCATCTATAAAGGCTTCTTGCATTGCAGCTAACTGTTCCGTAACTAGGGTTATAATGCTTATAGTTAACGCGTAAGATTTAAGGTCGTTTGCCATTTCAATAGTAGTTGTTTTTAACGCAACGTAATATAAGGGCGCGAAGAGGCTTTAGGAAAGATTTAAAGGAATAATATAAATTCTATCTAAATCTAAGGGTATATAGCTCTTGCTAGGAACAAGATATTATATAAAAAAGAGAAAGAAATATAGGAAACTTGTAACTAAATATTTAAGGTCTTAGCAGCAGACGCGTGGGCATAAGCCCACGCGGATTTTAACAGGTTTCGACTAAATTCCATTACATTAGTAGAATTTAGTGGAATTTAATTGAGTCGGCGGAATTTGGCGGAATTTGATTGACTTTGGTAGAATTTGGTAGAATTTAATCAAAGCGTTGGAATTTATCTGTTGAGTGTTTCACCAAGACATTCCTACTGTAACTGGGCTAGTCCCGTTACAACCCTAGCTAACTAGTGAGCCTCCACTATAAGAAGTCACGAATCTAATAAAGGTATATTTGGACGAGGAGAAGAAGTTTGGAGGAGAACTATATGACATACTCGGAACAAAACTATAGGTCTTTTATAACTACTATAGCAAGGTTAAAATCTAATGCCACCAGTTTTGTTATGCTTTCTCAGTTATATTAAAGGGATAGGCGGCGATATTTTATTACAACTATATTGCAGGGAGAAACTATAGCTTTAATGTAATGCTTTAGCTCACCAGAGCCCACTTTAAGACTAATAAGAATTGCTAACTTTATATATCTAAATGGCGGGAGCCTACATTATAGAGAGTTATTGCTTCTAATATAACAAAGACTTATTTAGAGTGCCTTTAACTACTCTTTAATAACCTCTAGAAAATCCAATATAGTCTTACTGAAACCTACTAAAATAAGAATAGTCTAAGGGACCAGGTTATCTTAGCCTGCTATGGCGTTCCTAAGTGTAATTTGGCGCTATATAAACCTATAGATACGTTTAAAGGAGTATATGCCGAACTATGCTCTGCTATAGGTACTGCGATGCGAATATAAGAATCTTAATAGTTCTATACCGAAAACCCTATCTAAACTAGTATTCCCAACTAACACAATTATAACTGGACTGATTAAACATACGGTGGCCATAGTAGGTAATATAATAGAGGGTATAATTAACGTCGACTATAAGGCAATTGTGGAGGTCTTTGTGGAGGTTTATTTTAAAGTAATTACTAGAAGAAGTGCTATATTTTCGAGAAGCCAAATTACTAGTTAACTAGGCACTCTCTTAATGAGCGAAAGGAGGTATATAACAAGTTTCGCCAGAGTGTAAGAAATGTTAGAAATTATAAGGTTACTGCGGCCTACTTCTAAAGCTTCCTAATTTAATATAAAGGCGTAGAAGACCTTAAGGGTAAGGTTAATAAGACTAAACAGCTCCTTATGGATATGGAAATTAAGGACTACTCTCCTAACCAATACTTCACTAAGTATAGTAAAGTAGATGGCACACAAACCGTTGCTGTTCTTAATAACCAATCTACGCTCCATTCTATCACAAAGTTAAATATCTTTATTAAGCTAAAGGAGAGCTCCACGTTCTCCTTTAATGATAGATACTTAGCAAACGTCTTCTATAGTATTATACCAGATATTGGAGCCGCAGGAGTATCTACAGTAGGAGAACCTTAAGTTTAAGCCCTTTAACAGCTTAATAGCTTTATTTAGATTAACTATTTAACGGCAGGCCAACATATAATTTGTTTTAGCAAGGGTACTATAATCTCTTTTGGCACAATTAGGGTTTAAACCCCCTTAGGGTATATTACTTTTTATATTGTTCCCACAAACACCCTATTTCTATTTTGCATTAGAGATATAGATAAATTAGGCGTTAAGCTTAATAACCTTAAGAATATACTTATTTAAGGAGATAATTAGGTGCCTGTTATGCATAAGTGGGGTCACCCCTAGTTACTCCTTTATTAACTAAAAAAGAGTGTTGCTTAGAGCCACTTAACTAAGTTAGAGTTACGCCAACTATACCATTATTTTAGCCACCTATCTATTTATTAATTGCTTAGGGTTCTTTAGTGAGCAGGCTATAAAGTTAAGGTTAAGGCAATTAAGTATTTTATAAAATACTGCTATTACTACCAAATAAACCAGAAGTCCCCTAGCCAATTTAAGTTCACCCTTAAAGATAACTATGACTTTAACTTCTGTATTATTGTTAACGTTATATATCTTAGTGGCAAGCTAGTACTCTAAGTTATTAACTTCTTAACCTCCTTCTAAGCCGCATAATTCTTAAAGGATATGTTAGCTAGAAACACATGGGATACCCTTTAATTATGCTGGATTAATATCTACCTAGGACCTCCTAACTAAATCATCTATAATATAGGAAAGAACTTCTTATCTATAGAGTTTTAATAACAAATAAAGGCAATAGTAATTAAGGTTAAGGAAGTTCCTATTAAGGCATATAATAGTATTAGAAAAGTAGAGCGATATTACACACTATTATGCCGCGTATATAAGATTATCTCTTTAGAACTAGAGGATGCTAGTAAAGAACTTACCTCGCAAATAGCTGTTAAAGCTATTAATAATTCCGCTGGCCTAGATAGACTTATACCTATATTGCTAGTCTTTAGCGCCTACCCTTAAATAACTAACAATTCTCCGCTATCTCCCTCTATTATGTAATAAGCTAAGGCTATTTATAAGGTAATAAAGGAGGTATAACATCTCTACGCTATATGCTAGGTTAACAACGTACTAGGAATGAGAAATGGCCTAAATACCTTAACTATGCTTAATCTACCACTCCAGTCTAAGGTACGCGTATGGTGTAAAAAGGGAGGATAGTTAGGCCTACATTAACTTATTGCAATTAATGGTTAAACTTATACTATTTGGATACCTTATAGACCCACTTAATTCCATTTAACTGTTATTAAGCCTTACTATAAAGATAATAGTTTTAAGCCTTTATAGAATGCCCTAAAAAATACCTTAGAGGAGAACTATAATTAACATGCTCTAGAAGACGACTACGATCCTAATATAATTATAGTAGATATGCCGCAACTATAACGCAGTAGAGGTCACCTAAAGGGATTATAAAATTGCCAACATCTTGTTAATTTTAAAGAGCAATTTATTGCCGCTATTAAGAATAGAATTAAGTTATTAATGGCCTTTATAACAACTAAGGAGAAGGCTGACTTTAAGCTCGCAAAATAGCTCTAAAAGGAAGGTTGTATTATAACTTCTAGAGCTCCTTTCCAAGCATCTAATAAGTAGGAGATTAATGGTCTTATTGCAAGAGGAGTCTTTAAATTTAAGAAGTATAACCCTACTAAGTTTAATGAAGTATATATCTTTAAGTTAAAAATAGTTAATAAGATTAAAGGCAAAGCTATTAACACCCCATTTAAGAAATTAAGGCTTATTATCTAAGGTTATAATAATAATAGTAAGGAGGTAATTCTTATATAATCTCCCATAATTTAATAAGCTAGTTAGTGAGTTATTATTGTACTAGCTCCCTCCTTAATAAAGAATAGAATGGCGGTTTATTTACAAGATATTACTTAGGCCTATACCCAATTAGAGACGCACCTTTAGCGCTTAATATTGGTATACCTTTTAGAGTAAATTCATTACTAGTATCCCGAAGATACAATTATGGTTATGCTTAAGCCGTTATATAGAATTACAGAGGTAGGAACCTATTAGTGGGCTACCTATAGTAAGCACTATAAAGAGAAGCTTTTAATAACTACTTCTATATTTAACTCATGCTTCCTAATTATAACCACAGGAACTCCATTTGGAATTATTAGTATATAAACTAACAATATAATTATCTTGGGAGATAACCAATTCTTAGCTCTTAAAGAAGATAAGTTAGTAAAGGCAAATCTTATAGCAAAGCTAAAGGAAAAGCTTAATTTAATAACACTATTACTCTTTAATAGATGCACCCTCTCCCTAAATAAGGATTCTATTGCTTTACGCCAGAAGGGTTAAGGTAAGAAGATTAATATTATTAATGCTAATTCTCTAAAGCAAGGATATATGGAGCAACACGCTTATAGAGCTTATATTGCTTCTATCTGTTAACCTAAGGCTTTATTTAATCTCTCTGTTGCCGCCTAATACTAGGAACCAACTAAGGATAATATTCTTGCCCTAAATAAATGTCTTTCCTGGCAAATAAACTATCTTAATTAGGGACTACTCTATATGCCTATTAATCTTCCTACCGCTAAGCTCTTTGTATTTATTAATGGATTATTTATAAATAACAAAGATTTTAGCTCCTAATTGGGATATAAAATTATTATCGCGAACAAATTTACTAGAGAGAATAACTTTATAATCTATAGCAATCTTATCTATTAGAGCTTAACTAAGAGTAAGTGCGTCACTTAAAGCGTTCTAGCGTTAGAGATATATGGAATGGTCAGCGGAGTTAACATAGCAATTGCAATTAGAACTACCCTAAAGATAATTATAGATCAACTCGAACTTCCTGTTATCCCTATAATTGTATGCACCAATTCATACTCCCTCTATAAGTGCTTAGTTAAGCTTAGTACTATAAAGAAGAAGCGCCTTATAATTAATATTATGGCACTTTATCAATCCTACAAACAGTAAAAACTCTTTAAGATTTAATAGATTAATGGCCAAGACAACCTAGTAGATGTAATAATAAAGGCAAACCCAAACAAGGCTTTAGAAACATTTATTAACATAAATACTCTGCATATACAAGTTAAAGGTTAGGTTAAGAGGGAGTAGAAGATATAGCAATTTGAGGTTATTTCCTATAAGTGATTCTCAGGCCATATTTAATGATTTCGGCCTACTGACCCTAAGTTCTACCAACTAATTAGGATTTTCTATGCCCGGCATGGAAAATCGCTATTGGCTTGCTTACCACTAGCGCCTTGGCGGCCCTTGCAAGATGTCCACCTACAACCCCTAAACGGTTCTTCTTCTTCTTCTTCTCTTTAACTCAGTTCCTTTATAAGATAGCATTCCATAGACTTTAGTTTAGAGACATTTTGGGACTTATATTGCAGTAGCAATAGTAAGTAAGGAGGATTGACGCTTACCACGCTTAATTACGTTATTTATATATAGATGGCATCTATAAAAGAAGAATTGCCAGTGTCAGGAATATATTACGTATGATCACGTGTTGCCGCGGCACTAGCGTGGCGAGGAGCCTTAAGCTCCTCGCCCTTCCTCATTGTTAAGAAAGAGAATATATAACAACAATCATCATACTACCTACAACTTGTAGATATATGATATCACCTTGTGTTACCAACAAATATACTTAGCGAAATTTAAATACTTAGAAAATAGAAGGAAGTATAAATTCTAATAGATAGTAGAGCTACTAATATAGGCTTTATTAATATAAACTACGTAAAAACTTAATACCTAAATTTAAAGAAATTTAATAAGCCCTAAGGCCTATAAGGCTTCAACGGCAAACCCTTAATATATAGCAAATTAACGCATTACGCTTTAGTAAAAATATAAATAGGTAAATACCTTAAATATATTTCCCTGTTTATTACACCCTTAAAGCAATATAAAGTTATACTTAGATATAGATAGCTAAAGCGACATAACCCCTTAATTAGTTGGGCTAAAAAAAATACTAAAGTTCTATATATAACTTACTACTGAAGCCATTACCTAAAATACTATATGCCCTATAAATATATATATAACTATTTAAATTTAATATAATATAAATTACCCTTATTATAAACCTTAAACTAAGATAATAAAGCTATAACTGCTAATTATGGCAAAAAATGCGAAGATAATTTATTAAAACCTTTTAAATTTTATATAATATAGGCCGCGCCCTTTATCTTATTAGCAAAAAAATAAAATTATAAAATCTTTGCTATATCTATAGAAGATATTAAAAAGCACTAAAACTGAAATAATTTACTAATTCTTAACCTCTTATACCTAAAGAGTACTATAATCTAATTAATAAGTTTAAAAAAAGATTTATAGACCAACTAGCTCTATATTAAGATAAGTACGATTTTAAGATATAACTTAAGCCGAGTATAATACTAAAGTTTAGTCTGCTATACAGTATATTATAAGAAGAACTGCTTATAATGCAATAATACCTTAATAAGTATCTAGAAAAATGATTTATTTGCCCTAGTTAATCTCTATTTACCTTACTCGTACTATTTATTAAAAAGCTAAAAGGAGGTTTAAGATTTTATATTAATTACTAAGCTTTAAACATAATTATAATTTAAAACTAATATTTAATTCCCCTAATTTAAGAGACGCTTAACTATTTAGTAAAGGTATAGTACTTTATAAAGCTTAATATAGTTACTACCTTTAATAAAATCTGTATATATAAAGGAGATAAAAAGTATATAGCTTTTTGTATATAATGGAGACTCTTTAAATACCTAGTAATACTATTTGGCGTAAAGAACGGTCCTAGTATATTTTAGTAATATATTAATAATACGCCTCGTAAATTCCTTAATATATTTATTACCAAAGGGGCGAGTAACAGGCGCCCCCTAATAACTCTACAGGAGTAGAGTACAGTGTGTAATACTAGCGCGTCCGTAGGTTTGTTACGGCAGCAGTGGTTCCCAAGGAGGTCAAAAAGTAAGGTAGTAGAGCACCGCTGGTGACTCGTAGGCGACTCGCAAGCGAGCCCCAAAAGGCGGGGAGACGGATCACGGGGTTTTCTCAAATAGAGTTTTCTCCCCATATGTATATAAGGAGTAGTCCGCGTGGGCCCAACAGGGATCCAAATCGGACGTTAAGCAATGAATAAGAATAATAATAATATAAAAATGCGGCATATGATTCCTATAGACTTAATTAGTGCTATCTTAGTAGCTAAATATTTTATTAAATACGTCTTTAAGCCATATAGACTTCCTAATTTAATAGTATCCAATTACAAAAGCTAGTTTATTTTAGACTTCTAGTAAGCTCTATATAAATAATTAAGTATATAAATATAACTCTTAACTATATTTTTTTTAGAGACGGACGGTTAAACTAAAATTATAAACGTAATTATAGAATAATACCTATAAATATACTGCTTCTACCTATAAAATGACTAGAAAAAGTAGCTGCCTTTAGCTAAGCTTACTGCGAATAATATAATAAACAAATTAATAGATATGACGCTATTTTACGCAACCTACGGATAAAACCCTTATTTTAAATTTAAACTATAACCTAAAATTAATATAATAGAACCTATGATTAAGCGGATTTAGTTAATTAATATATATAACTTTACTAATTAAATAAAGCAGTTAATGGACCTACTATAAAGTGAATTAATATACGCTTAAATAGTATAGGAATAGTATATAAATAAAAAAACAAGCTCCCGCGTAGGACTTTAAAGAAGGTAATATAGTTTATCTAAATATACAAAATATAAAGGCTTAACGGCCCTTAAAGAAACTTAATTGGAAATTTACGGGCCTATACTAAATTAAGAAGAAACTAAGCCCGTACGCCTATAAGCTTAAACTACTAACTAAAATAAAAATATACCTAACGTTTTATATAAGCTTGCTATAACCTTTAAAGGGTAAACCTTTAACTTATAAAGTACCGCCGCTACCTTCTATAATTATTAATAACGGTAATAGTTCTTACTTTATTAACTTAATTAATAAGATACAATAGAAAACACGATTTAAATAATTTAAACTTCTTGTTAAGTGAGAAGAATATAGAATATAAACCTAGGAAACCTAGGAAACCTATAACTAGATTAAGGCTAGCATACCTTCCTTAGTAAAAGAATTCTATAAGGACTATCCTTTGCGGCCTACTTTAGCTAAATAGATATAATATAAAGGCAAACAACTGCCACCTAATATAAATATATAAAATATAATAGTAGGAAACTTGAATTTTAAAAGAACTTAAAATATATTATAACGTTTATAATACGGTTATATAATACGCAAGATATTAAGGAGCTTTAACCGCCAGTTAAAGTTATCTAATTAGTTAGATTTGCTGTTCTAAGACCGCTACCTAATATAAAAATATAACCCGTAATAAAAATATAAATTCTTAACTAAATTAAATTGTTTTAGACCTTTGGCTAAAGGGGGGGGGGTACTATAATAGGACTAGCCCAGTTATAGTAGGAATGTTTCAGTGAAATACTTAATAGATAACTATCTGAAACTATTTATAACTATCTATAACTGTCTATAACTATCTACAATTGTCCGCCATAATCTACTATTTTCTACCAACACTGTAATACTAAAGTCCATTAAAGACCACGCGTATATATGTGTATATATTAACCACTAAGACCCCTAACTGTTTAATTATATAATTCTCTTATTTTTTATTTTTATTTTTTATATAACGTCTTATTCTCTATAAGAGCTATATAGCCTCCAATTTAAATAGAATTTATATTGTTCCTTTAAATCTTTCTTAAAGCCTTTTTGCACCTTTATACCTTTATAAAGATGGGTAATATTATTATTAAAATTAAATATTAACGCCTTATAGCTAAAACGCCCTAATACTACTCCTATATTATATTTGCTATATCCTCCTACTACTAACTTATTACTTACTTACCTATGCTATTAGAAGCCGTTATTATGAGACTTATCCATTCTTACGTCCCTATATATTTTAACGTTCTTAACCTATACTTATATTCGTCCTAAGACACCTATACACGTACCTCTATAACCCCTATTTATACTTTATACCTAATATATAGAAGACCCTTCTTTATCTAGATATCTTTATATAAAATACGTATAGTTACGCATACGTAGCCTTCTTTAATTACTACCCCGTTTAGTATATTATATTCTAGCTCGTGCCTACTCTATAATACTATATTTATATCCCTTTTTACACCTAGCGGGCTTATAGGCTACTAGTTGCAGAGTATACCTTTTTATGCCTATAGGGTAGAAATAGGAGCTGCTGGCTATAGGTAGACTAGAACGCTAGGGTTCTAAACTAATTAATAAGATTCCGTGCCAATTTGCATACAGACCTTAAACCTACGCTAGCACTATACTGCCACCCAAACCGACAACCCGTCGTGGCGATATGCCTACGACCTCATTACTGGCACTGTACTACTACTATCTAAACCTATAGCTAAAGCTTTCTGCATCTAATACTAAATAGTCCTAAGCCGCCCAAACCTATTATTGGCATTATACTACTACTGCCAAAGCTATCCGCATCTAATACCTAGATTATCCTAAGCCGCATAACCCTATACTAGTACTATACTGCTACCTAAACCTTTTAATAAGACCTCGCGCCAATATATATGCGAACCGACCTTATTGCTAGCACTATACTACTGTTAAACCTAATAACTGTTATACTAATACGCCTACAACCTAAACTAATAACGTTGTGCTAATATGCCTACGGAACCTGCGCTAGCACCATACTACTACTAATAAGAACCTGCTAAGAAGACACTGCACTATACCGCACTAACTGTACTATATAACTAAAATCTGTTTACCTACCTACCTACCCCTATATATAATACACGACCTACTTACTCCTATATAATATACGACCCAATCTATAACTAGGGAGGGAAGGGGGGGCCTACTGGCCTTAGGGACGAGGCCTGGTAAGGAGGGACCATATATAGATATAAGAAGGAAGCTATAGAGCTGCTAAAAGCGAGAAAGGGGACTATATAAACTTTAGCAAAAGCGTCTCCAAGCGGCAAGAACTGTAGCGTAGCTAGCGACAAAGGCTGGGCTATGCTTTGGGCCTAATAAGTTAGTAGCCTAACAATTAAGCAAGAAGGACCAAACTGGCGGAACCTGCGCAGTAGAGGACGTAGAAGGGCGGAGAAGGCTAACAAAAAAAATTTCTCCTTAGTTGGGGTTTTTTTTTCTATATATATAATACGCCTTGCAGGAGCTTAGAAGTAAGGAGGGGGGTACTATTACGGGACTTACCCGTTCTTACGTCCCTATACGTTTTAATATTCTTAACCTATACTTACGTTCGTCCCAAGACACCTACGTACGTATCCCTATAACCCCTATTTATACTTTATACCTAGTATATAGAAGACTCTTCTTTATCCAGATGTCTTTGTATTAAACACGTATAGTTACGCATATATAGCCTTCTTTAATTACTACCCCGTTTAGTATATTGTATTCCAGCTCGTATCTACTCTATAATAGCCATACAGTTATTAGTATCTAAACTATCCTTACTTTTATAACTGGACTCGTCCTTATATAGATTATAGCCGTTCTAATTTAGAAAGTTATAAACCACTATTAACGCCTATATAATCTTTACCTACGCCTTCCGGGTATAGCCTCTGCGGCCTTTATTAAATATTAAAAAGCACGCTTTAAATACACTAAATATATACTTAATAACATTCCTTAGGGACGCATGGCGTAGGTTAAATAGTTTATACTTATCCTTTGGCCTCTGCCTTACCTTAGCTTACTCTTTTAAATAATATCTAACCTTTTAATATAGTACTAGAACTAAAGGATTATTAGCTGCATATCCGGCGTCTACTAAATAGTATTTTTCTAGTAGTATATAGAAGCCCCGATCCTTTATAAAACTAAGCACTTAACCATTATATATAGAGCCTTTCTACCTGGGTAAAATATATATAAAGTTTATATCAAAATCGCACGCTATAAGTACGTTCTGCAATATCTAGCCCTTCCTATTTCACTATACCAATTACTTAGCTTTTAGTACTAAAATAGGTATATATAAGCCGTTAAGCGCGCCTATACAGTCGCCGAAAAATGGCCATATTTTATTATCAGATTTAATCTATTTGGGTATGCAATTAGGCGGCAGTTTAATAATATCTTTATATAGCTTATATAGAGCATTAAGAACTTTATAAAAAGCGCTTATATAGGTAAGTTCTAGTCCTCTATAACTTTAAATATTAACTACCTATAGGCTAATTGTATAAATTAAATATTAAAACTTCTACCCGGCTATTTTTATACTAAGCCCTCCCTATATATCGCTATAAATATTATTAGCTTCTGCTCCGCCAATATATATTCCTATAGGCGTGATTTGTATTTATTAACCAGCCGATTAAGTAGCAATTTAAACGTCCTTTGGTCTATACAGGTAAGCGTTTTAATCGCCTTAGGAGGATCGTATAATAGCTTTACTGTTATTACCTTACCGCGTAGAGGATCGAATATCTATTAGCGCTTACTATTTAATATAGGAAGGTTCTTTACACCATTAATAAGCATATAGAACAGCGCCAGTAGCGCATAGAGGCCTATATATACTACCTTGGATATATAAGGCTTTATAGTTAAGGTTAGTGTGAATTATATAATGCGTATAATTTTTCAAAAAAAAATTACAATTAAGGTTGGGTTGATTAAATATGCCGCCTAGGTAGATATACAGGACCCCAGAGGGTGTAGGTAGAATTCCACCTGTTTAATAGCCCAGGTAGGCAAAATCGCGCAATCTATACTACTTCTGGCTATGTAATCGCGGCAAGCGCAAGGACGTTAAATAGGCTAGGTGGAACATTAATTTCAGCTGCCAAGACGGCCCAACAGGTGGAAATCGAACAGGTGAGGTAAACAAGCAGCTCCTCCCTGTTGGATATTTGATCGACCTGGAAATATGTAACATTGCAGTGTGGGAGAATTGAGTGAACGACTTGATTGTAAAATGTAGTTCTAGAGCCTCTCTATATATACGAGGAAGGTATGGAAATAAATGAAAGGGGAGACTAATACGTAACTAAAACAACGTGATACGTAAGTGATACGTAGGCGATACGCAGACAATACGTAGGCAATACGCAGGCAAAACAGTGGTGGTTTGGCAGGGTACCGTAGTCGGTTACAAAATATCGACCTGTTCGTTCCAGGTGGGTTTTTTAAGCGACGAACAGGTGGGCGCGAACAGGTGAAAAAAGGTTAGTAAACAAGCCCTTAGTCCGTGTGCCTTCCAGTTCCCCCACCTGCTGTGAATCTTCAAATCGGAAAAGTAACAGTCCGACCTCCAAGCGGGCTTAGACCGCCAAGGCCACGCGCGCTTAGGCCAAATCTCAACGTTGCCATTAAAGATAAGCCCCTTTCTCGGAAAAGTTAGCAAAATTCTATATACGGCTTAGTTAGTGCCTAGAAATACCTAGTACGCCTTAACATAAAATAGGGCACGAAGTTAGACTTACTTTAAAAGCACGAGATAATATGCCGCATTTTATGAATTTTCCGAGAAAGAAATATATATTTGGTCCTTTTTCTAGTACTTAACGGACTGTTATAATAGAACCTAGCGCTAGGTTTCCAAAGGCACGTAATTACTAATAAAATTGGCTTAAAGCTTCTTTAAGACTAAAAAGTAATTATCCGGTAACTGTCTGGTAACTGTCCGGTAACCGTCTAATAGAGGTTTAGGTGTAGTAAAGGTAACTATTTTTAAGGGGTGCTACTAGGAATATAGCCTTATATGCTAAAATATCTAAGAAAATCTTAAAGGCGGGCATGCGCCATAGGCACGATTTTTTTTAACGTAGTAGATACTAAAACTTATTATAAATTCTAAATGCGCTCTTATAATCTGTTAGAAAAAATAAAAAGATAAAACTTTAAGAATGTTTTATTATTTTATTGCACTAATTAAGATTATTATTATTTTAAGGCCGAGATTCCCCTTTTAGTTTTCGGTATTTTTAAGCAATTTAGTAATTACTTTTATATACCTCTACCTTTAAGCCTTTTTAATATATAAAAACTTCGTTAAAACCTAGCAATTTTCCTTAATATTAGCTCTTGCCCTTATAACATCCTTGGTATTAATTATTTAACGTTTTAACTAAGCTTTTAATACTATTTCCATTTATTTTATACGCCTACTTTACTTAGAGCTTTTATTAACTATAGAAAAGTTCTCCTAAAAAGCAGTTTTACTAGAATATATAGTATATATTAATATAATAGTCTATAAAATAAAGTATAATTAGTAAAAAATAAAATGGAGACTATGTATTAGGAAATGGAGGTTTCTTTATAAGCAAGGCGCGCTCACTTTCCTACCCCAGTTTGGCCAAGACCTAGCCTCAACCTTAGCCATAAAAGGCCTTCTCCCTCGCTGCTTTTGCCCTTATGCTCTATCTCCTCTTTTCTTTCCCGCTATTGTGCCACCTTAGACTCTAGCTGTCAGCTATAAGGCATTTTCCATCCCCTTAGCGTCTATACAGGTGCTCTACCCGCCTTCCCTAATCTTCGCATATTTTATACTAACGATTACCTAGCGCTGTAACTCTTCAGCCCCTTCTATAGGACACATTTATACTCTTTCCTAGTGTTAACGTATGCTTTGGTTCTACTATATTCCTCCTTTCTTCTTTCCTCTCTCCTCTCCTCCTACCCACGTCCCCTACTAATTAGTGCACCGGAATAACATTTCTGTTTATCCTCTTCTTTACCTCCACCTTTAGCAGTGTCTTGGGCGTGACTACAATGTGCAACTCAATCCCTATCAGAACAGCTATAAATGGCTATAAGGCTATGCCAAGAACCGCCTAGCAATAGATTATACAGGTTACAGCTACTGTAAGCTATAGGACGCGTTAGGCAGTATTATATTACAGCATTATAATAAAGGCGAAGCTGGACGCTAAAGTAGATCCTTAGCGAAACCATAGGCTAATGCTAGTTACTTAGCTTGGTTAAAGCTGCGCCGCTAAAAGCTAGAAGCCTTCACCCTTTTTAGCGCCTTCTTAACCTAGACCTAGACCTTACTTTTCCCTAATAATTAGAGGATTGTATTACAATTAGAAAAGCTACCGGGCTTTAGTCTAATCTAGCCCCCTATTTAGCTAAGGAGGCATAGGTTATACAAAAACATCCTTTATATAGACCTAAGACTTGCAAGGCGGAATCTAGGGGTAAACGGCCTATCTAGTAGTATAGCCTAGCTTCTAGTGGAGCTGGTATTATAATCCTACTCTTAGCTAATAAATACTGGAGAAAAATTTGCGCATTTAATCTCCTAACGGAGACGGACTTCATGCGGTGGCTATATTAGCTAAAAGGGCCGAGATAGATACGGGCGTGATTACCTAATCTACTCGCGCTATCTGCCCCCTTATGTTATTTATAACATCCGGCTGTAGGTAAGGGTAAAAGCGAGGCTTTTACGTATATTTAAAAGGTTAAGTAGTAGCTATAAGCTCTATAGAGTATAACTAAGGAAGTTCCTTAGATCTAGGGGAGAGATTTAAGGATGCCCTTATTACTTAGAGTGTCTTTTAATGCTTATAGTAGAATTATGGCACGCCCTTTACCTATCTAACACCAGGAATTATGGTCTCGCAGAGGATCTAGCACAGAGGATCCAGCTCGCTAGCATATTAGGGTGGAAAATAGATATATTAGCGCTAGCCCTAACTCTAAAGAATAAGGGTAAAGGAGGCACTTCGCCACCAACCTCCTTAATAGGGAGGCTTAGTGCGATGCCCCTATTAGAGGCAGAATATACTAGCTTGGTTAATTAGGTCTTAATTATAGTTTCCTAATAGGCGTTAATCTTATAATAGTTTAAGCCCATATAAACCTTTATGCGTTGCGAACGGTAATTACTAATAGAGCGTAGATTACACGTTTTAATTCGCTATTAAGCTAGTAGGGTTATTTTAGTATAGATACTGCGGATATAAGCCAGTAGTGAAGAGGAGACTAGCGTAGACTTAAAAGCCCAGCGTGACCCGTCCTTTAGGGCTATTAGAAAGATATAAAGCAATAATAACTCTAACAATAATAGCAGTAGCAATAGTGGCATCTTCTTAACCCCTTCGCTTTTATTCAGAAATTTTACTTAATAATATTAATTTTTATACTACACCCCCTAAAAAACCAAGGGCTTCTTAGCATTATGCAATTATAGCCCCTAAGAAAAGCACAAGCAGCAAACCTAAAAGGAGAAATAGGGGAGTACCTTTTTTTCCCCCAAAAAGCCAAGAAGTATTAAAAGCTTGGGCGCTTAATAGTATATTATTCCACCTAGGGCCTTAATTTTGGAGATTCTGTCTAATAAAGCGCCTATAGACCCTATATATAATTACAAGAAAGCTTATAAGAAGTATTATAAGAATAACGAGGATAATAAGGACAACAAGGAAGATTCCTATAGGGATAGAAATAATAGTCAAGTCTCTAGAGGAAGTTAAGGTAATTATCCCCTATAATTACCCCACTATACTTTCCCTATTCCCCTAGTAGTTGTGAATATGTATGTCTAACGACTAGTAGAAAATCTAATAGTTATTAAAGATAATATAGCTAATTTAGACTTAGAAGCTAAGGACAATAAAGCTAGTAATACTAATAATAAAGCTGACGAAGCTAATAATCGACCAATACCTTATAGATTAGGTATGCGCTTCCCTTTTTAATTTATAATAGCCTTATTTAACAATTAGTAGATGACGGAAATAACGGCAGTAATAAGGACAATAAAGATAATAAGGAGCTGCCTTTGTTAAAAGCGCTAGAAGAGGAGGTACGCGTACCTATATATAACCGTACTACACCCTCAACGCTAGACCGCAATTAAACGGATAATTTAGCTAAGGGGCGTCGCATTAGAACCACTCCGTAGTTTAGGCAGGAGCTTAGGATATTAGTAGCTACTAGTTAAAAGTCTTTAGGAGCTAAGAAGTTAAAGAAGCGGAGGTCTAATTAGCTTAATTAACTAGATAGTATTAATTATATCTAATACTTCCGTTAGTAAGAGCGGCGAGAGCGTATAACTTAGGAAGTAATAAAGGTTACCTGCTTCCCAGAGAACCACGCCTTCCGGCTTTCCCACCCTTGGCCTTAACAACGGTGATAGTATTAAGAAGTGAGCGGTCTCTGCTGCGCGGCCTATTAGCTCCTCCCCCCAGCACTATATATCTCCTTACGATACTAGACCACCAGAAGATGGGGCTAATAACAGTTATAATTCTAACAACCCTACTAAAGAGAGTAGTAGGGGTGGCGAGGGTGGTAAGGGCAGTAATAGTCTATATCCCTAGAAGTAATAAAGGCCACCTACCTATTGCAAAGACTTGTCTTCTAGCCCCCCTATCCCTCCTATCCTTAACCTCGACTTTTAATACCCGCAAGTTAACTAGTAAGCGGTATCTACTCCGCAGCTCGCTAGCCCTTCGCTTTAGGAGCCTACCCTTCTCTATAGCATTAAACCGTCTTATAACAAGGCTAGTAATTGTACTTACAACAAGGACGAGGACGGTAATAGTAGTAGCGTCGCTAATAACCAAAGCAACGTTTTAAACCCAGAGCCTACTATAAAGCGTTATACCCAGACTAAAAAAGACAAAATTAATAAAATAAGCTTAGATAATAAATAGGAGATCAACAATATTCTAGGGGAAAGAATAACTAAATTAGGGCGTAAATATAAGGTGGCTTAGAAGTGTCACGAAATTCATGTAGAGCAGTTCATTGATGAAATGGGTTGATTTATTGATGATCTTGTATCGTGTCTTTTTGACCTTGATCTGACGTGTCTTCAGAGACGTGTCTTCGTGCACGTGACCCACGCCTTTAGAGAATACAGATTATCTAACACACCCCCTTAGCTTTGAGCTCTTTGAGGTCAAAGCTAGCCACCTTCTCGTGTCCGTCAATGAGTTAATTGAACCGTAATCTTATCTAAATCCTTCTGTCTTGCTCTAATACTGTCCCTTAGGTCCTCTAGTTGCTTCTCCTTATCTAGCTGCTCCTTGATATCCACTATCCCGATTATATTAACGAAGCTTTAAAACCTCTACTTGGGCAGGGCCTTTGTAAGTCTATCGGCAATTATCTTCTTCATCGCTGTCTATTGAAATCGTACTCGTCTTATTGCGTATTCCTAACGTAGCCAGTGTTAATAGATGTTAACGTGTTGGAGCTTCGTAATTAGCTTTACCGTGTCTTCTATAATTAGTTAGAGCGTCTATGTATTATCGCATTTAATAATTAAGGGCTCGTTTAGGCGTAACGTTATTGTTTTAAATAGCCTGCTGATAAAGATAGCTTCCTTTGCTATCTATAATAGGGCTAACAACTTGGCTTCTGTGCTTAACGTTATTACTATACCCTGCTTGTTTGCTCTCCAGGCGATTGGCCCCCTAAATAGCTTTATAATATATCCTTATAAGCTCTTTCTGTCGACGGAGTTGTCCGCGAATAATGCATCGCTGGCACAGATAAATAATTGCGCTTTACCTCTACCGTCTCTTCCGTCGTCTTATTCTTTGTTGTGTATTCCTTTGTCTCTCCCTCTACCATTCGTTCCTTCCTTGTCTCCTCTATAGTAGATTGCTCTGCTCCTCGTGCTATATAGGTACTGGATTACTCTATCTACTGCTTAATAGTGCTCTTAGCTTGGGTTCTGATTAAACCTTGCCAGCCGTAATACTATAAAAGCAATATCCGGACGTGTTATAGTGGCTGCATAAAGTATTAAACCCATTTTTCTTTGATATAGCATCGTAGAAGCTGCTTCTCTTAGTAGGGATATAGGACGGACTAGTAGGTCTATATTGGGGGACGGAAGCGTCGGACAGATTGATCAGTAATTAGTAGGGAGGAGTTCCGATTCTGCTATAGGAGTATCTAGAAGACGCCCTCTAAGATCTATCTTATACTGGTTAGCTATCTTCTTAATATAGGCTTCCTGGGATAGCTATAGGAGCCTCTAGCTATAATTACGTAGTACGTAGATTCCTAGGAACCATTTTAGCTCGCTAAGGATACTTATTTAGTATTCCTTATATAGCTCCTTAATTGCTTTTTAAGCTTTCTTCTTATCTGTCTTTTAGTAGCAGAAGACAATATTATTAACGTAGAAGAAGACAACTATTCCACCCTTTAGCATAACATACGGCTTTTAAGGTATCTCTTTAAAGCCCAATTCGTTTAACGAGCTCGTGAGATTCTTCTACTATAATAGTAGTAATTGTTATAGTCCGTATAAGGCTTTTCTTAAGCGTAGTACTTTATCTTTCTTTTCTTTGTTAAACCCTGGCGGTAGCTTTATATAGATAACCTCGTCAAGATTATAATAGATAAACGCATTAACTATATCTATCTATATCGTCTCCAGGTCGAATTTTGCGGTAATTGCCATAAGGGTTCGGAAGGTTGTACTTGCTAATATAGTAGCTCTTATAGGTAGGTCTCTTAGGGCCTATTGATTTCCGCATACTATTAAGCATACCTTGCATTTCTAGAGAAATCCATGCTTGTCCGTCTTGTAGATAAACACCTATATTAAGCTAAGAACCTACTATACCTTTATATACTTCTTGTCTGTTTCTTAAAACGACCTTATTTAATAATGGGATTGGAGGTGGGCTTATTAAGCTTCTTAGAACTAATCTCAAAGAGGATGCGTATTAAGGTCGTGGATTAACTAAAGTGGCGGAGGTAAGTTCTTCCTATATAATCTAACATTACGTATTCTGTCTAATTTTAGCTTGCTGTTGTTAAGTTAATTATTAAGGTTAAACTTCCTTCCTACTAAGAAGGCGCCTTAATAGGCTAACGTAATCCTTTTAGTAATAAAGTCTTCAAACCTATTATTGCAGGCTTCCTTGAATAAGTCTTTAACTAAGTTATTAGACACCCCCTAAGTGTTAAACGTATCTCCTATTTAATAAGTGATGTCTTAATTAGTACCTTATACACCTAACTTTATAGGATACTTAACGTAAAAGGTATATAGAGATTCTTTGTCTTCTTCTATTAGAGGTGGTATATAGTACGCATCTTTAAGAGCTCTTATAAGCTCAAGATCTGCTAACTTATTAAAGGTTTAAACTGGCTTATTAACTTTGTCATTGTCTTCCTCTTAAATTAACGGTTTAAATATTTCTTTATTATCTTCTAGAAGAACCTCGTTCTTAGTTAGGGTATTAGGGAGTTAAATCTTCTTAATTAGCGTATCTAATTCGGCGTGTAGATCCTTTAAGATGTCCGTTCGCTTTCTATTAAAGAACGTCTTCTTGTTAAAGATGACATCCCTAGTAGAGATAATAATACCTTTATATAGGATCCAGATCCTGTAGATATTAGTAGAGTTATAGCCAACGAGGTAGCTGATATAGGCTCGCGGATCTAGCTTGCTTAGCCTTTTCTTCTTTAGCTAGGCATCTGACATCATTGCGTACGCCCTATAGCCGTAGGCCCTTAGGTGCGCTAGTTGCGGCTTTCTTAACCCATTGGCTAGGTAGGTATGGAACCTCTTATATAGTGATTTCCATCTATTACTTTCTCGTGGCGTTCAATCTTAAAGGTAGACTATATAGTTAATAATCTCGTTCCATAGATCATGCGGTAGCTTAGCAGCAATTCTTATTACTTATGTTCTCTTAATAATTACACCCCCTAAGCGTTCGGCGGTACTGTTCTAAGCTTAAGTATATGGCGCTAAAGGCTTAAATATAATCCCTTAAGTTTGTAGCCATTTAAGAGTTCTCTTTCTCCCTAGCTCATTATCTAATCTAATAGTGTTGACTTTAAGGTTATACCTTAGACAAATCCATTGGATAAAATCTTTAAGCACTTATAGTGTCTTCTTCTCTTTGCTATGCGTCGTTATAAAATACGGGAAGGTTTTTCCTAAGAAGGTGTTGTGGATAAATATAACTTATATAAATCCAGTATACGCTTCCTTAAGGTTAGTCCAGTCAATATAGAGGTTAAGATAAGGTTTATTAATATTCTATTTTAAGAACCTTCTTAAGACCTAACGCTTGATTTTAGCGAGACTGTAATATTAACATTCCGTCGTCTTTGGGCCTTAAAGCTTAACTCCTAAGGCGTTAAGACCTAGATAGTAAAGGCTTATAGGTCCTAAATAACCTAGACGCAGATGCTATAGATATACATTACCTTTTAAATCTAAATAAGCGTCTCTTGACGATGCTCTGCGCTTCTATTAGCGGCGTAGCAGTCGGCTTGTATTAAATGCTAATAGACTTCCTAGTCGGACGTATTTAATAGTCTGTTATCCGTGACGTTCTTCTATTTAATATAGGATTGTGTCGTCCTTCCAAACTAGCAGATTATTGTCTTCTTTATTGTCCCAGTAGAACCCTTATTTTTGAAGTAGATGGAACAACACTAGATTTGTATTAAAGTCTGTATAAAAGGCAATGTCCTTAAGATATAGGATTCCCTTGCTCTTGTCTAGTTTTGTAACCTAGATAGTGATATTACCGTAACCTAGTATAGGCACTTCTAAGCTGCCGGCAATGATATATTCGTGTCTTAGAGCTTTCCTAAAATTATAAAAATAAGAGAGGTTATTAAAGATATAGAGAGTGGTTCCTAAGTCAAGAATAGTTAATAGCTTTAATGGATGGAGTTAACCGGTGTAATATAATTCTAGGAATATCACATTAGCTTCTCCCTTAATCTTAACTATCTTCTATTATTGTTAAGCTTTATCAACCTTTAATTCCTTAAGCTTAAGTTATTCTACTTAGGCAGCTAGATCCTTGTCTTGCTCTACCTTTATAAGCACCCTTTTTATATATATACCTATGGCTTTAAATCCCTCAGGCCTTTTACTCTTAAATAGATACCAACAGTTAGGAAGGGTATGTCCCCTTATATCGCATACTAGGCATTTGAGGTTCTTCAACCTTTTAGAAGACGTCTCTTTAGTTAAATTTGTACCTGCCCTTTTTTAGCTACGAGATAAGCTGTTCCCTTTTCCTTTTTGGACTTTAGCAGTAATAGAGATACCCTCTTTAGGCTCTCCTATGAAGTCTACGTTAAATGCACTCCCTCTCGCCGTCGTAGGTATAGCTTTAGAAAGGTTTTGGAATACTTCTTATAGCTCTATTACTACTTTATAGTATTCTAATAAGAGAGCCTTTTTGGTATTATTTGCCTGCTTTATATACAGAACAAAATAGGTTTCGCTTATAGGTCGTATTACATTTGCAAGGTCTATTAGCCAGATCCTATTAGTTATCTATAAAAGATTATACTTCTCTACCATCTTTATCGCATACTCCTATTAGTTAAGCCACTGGGTAACCTTTGTCTGCTTAAGCCCTTTAAGTGACTCTGTATACTATAGTTATACTTTCCTTATTATAAAGTTCTTTAAAGGCTTAGTGTCTTCTTTTAACTGAATCAGCTATTCCTTAACTGTAAGGGAAGGGTTGAGCAGTAGCTTCTTCTAAATTAATACTATGGACGTAATCTAGGTGCGTATCTATTACAGATACTCTTCCTGTTTTAGGAAGTACTTTATATCCTAGTTATAGTATCGTCTGCTATTCTTGTACGCTTTCTGTTAATTTGTTAAGAGCTATGTATATAAGGTTGCATTCTTATTAAAATTAGTAACTTCTGGATAAGCTGGTTCTTGTAGTAGAGCTTATTAAGGTGCTATATTGTCTGGGTTAATGTAGGCCTAAATTTGTTTATCTACTAGGGCTTGTAGTTGCTAGATCTATTACTCCCAGTCTTCTAGTTTATTAAGGATGATCGTGGTTAACGAACTTGACGTTGGTGGAGTCATTTTGACTAATAGGTAGGTGGGGAATTGAGATGGTATTTTGTTGTTAGGATCGTCCTTGTTGTCAGGATTGTCCTTTGATGATTGAGGTAGGATTTCTTGTGGAATCTCGTGGAATCTTGTGGAATCTTGTGGAAGAATCGTCCTGTAACGATTGAGGTAGGATTTCTGTTAGAGTCTGCGTCTTGACGATAAGGTGTCAGAGTCTAACAATAAGGTAGAATTTCTTTAAATGATTGAGAAATAGCTGAATAGCTTCTTGAGTTAGTGGACCGGGCTCATAACTGTTACGAAATTTATGTAGAGCAGTTCATTAATGAAATGGGTTGATTTATTGATGATCTTGTATTGTGTCTTTTTGACCTTGATCTGACGTGTCTTTAGAGACGTGTCTTCGTGTACGTGACCCACGCCTTTAGAGAATACAGATTATCTGACAAGAAGCCTACCTAGGTTTATAAGAGCGGGCTTTTAAATTCTAAAGATACCCTTAAGTCTTACCAAAGACGCGTTTGGCAAGCCAAAGCTAGATTATTATAGGTGCACTCTTTTTCTAAAGTTATAAAAGTAAAGGGCAGGGTTGCTGTATAGAAGAGATAGGGCTAGTAGCATAGGCATATTCTTATATTTTGGTTAGTCCTGCGGAAATAAAAAGCTGGGGTTTATATTTAGTAGTCTAATTATTTAAGTGCATTTTCTTAAGGTGGTATTGCTGTATACAGCCGTTTTTATCTAAATTTTGCTGCTAACTTATCTGTGTTATGTATATCTAATCAAAACGGAGCCTTATAAGTTGTGAGACTTATTATATTACTAGGTATTATAGCACCTATTTGTTTATATTACGAATCCTCTTTTACCATTAATATACTTAAAATATTTTGTTGAATTATAAACTTCTCTATACTTAAGATGTGCTAATTTACCAAAATTACCGTCTAATATAAAAAGTGCTAGAAGAGACTAAGACATTCCTTAAAAATAAATTGCATTGTCCCCTACCCTAGCGCTATTATATAAGGTAGGTAAGCGTATCCTAACCTAATACCTATAATATAAAGTACGGCGCAGTTTAGGAGCTCGCTAATAACCAGAGATTATCCAGCATGTCCTAAATAAAGGATGGTTAGTATATTATACTATATATAAGGATAGTAAGACTAATGGACTTATAAAGCATAAACTTACCTTTATTACGTTAACGCCAATAATACCTAAGAAATAGGTAAAGTATAAATCTGGATAGAGAAGCCTTTAGATTTTTAAGCCAAAGACAAGATTTTATAAACGTTAAAAGGAAAGCCTTAAGAGTATAGAGGAAATGCCGCGGCGCTATTACTGGGGATAGATTCCTTAAACCTATAAATAAGTTTAGATAGTTAAAACTCCTAGTTTTATAAATATACCTTACTTACCCATTTCTTTAATAACACTATCTATGTGGTTATATTTGCCGTTCTAATAGCCTCTAATAATAACTCCAAACGCCCCTAGGGACTTTAATTTGGGAAATATTCCTTATTTATAATAATCCTCTATATTATCGTCAGAAAGTTTGTGAAAGGTAATATAATATATTAAGATATAATAACAAGCCAATCTAAAGGCAAAAATTTCGTCCTTTTAAGGCGTGCTTGGATATGGAGGTTAGGCTCAAACTAAGTATAAAGTAAGAAGAGGAGATCTATTAATTAATAAACTAGCAAAGTTAATTAGCTTTACGTTTAAATATTTATCTAAGAGAATGTTATAGTATAAAATATTACCGTATATAACACCTCTAGAGTAAACATATTTAAGAACGTCTGTAAGCTGTAAAATCTAATATATTTATAAAGTTTGATTAACGTTATTGCTTCTATCCTAAAGAAACCTATAGAGCTGGCCGTTTGGAGCGTGTTCTAGATATATTGCCATATGGTTATCCTTCCAGAAAAGTTCGCTGCTATAGTATTGCAAGAGTCTATTATATTAACCGAGTCTCTTATAGATCTCCTTTTTAACTTTAATAAAGCGTTGAGAATTTGCGTTGTTTAGAGCTTTAATAACCTCGTTTTGAAGTTCGTTGCGATATATAGTGCCTGAAATTCCCTAGCCGATAAGATTCTCACAGCTGCAGCTAGGGGGTGGCACTACGATAAGGTCTATAGTGTTAAAATAGTAAGGGCTTTAAAGGGGCGGTAAAATCCCGGTGTCTAGCTAACTAATCTATTATTTACCCTAGATTTTAGACGCTATTTTTAAATAGGATTAGTATCTATAGTAGATATACTAACCCTATATTATCCGGATCTAGTTAGTGTAAACAGCAATGCATTTTCTCTAGCGTTTATTGTTTGCGCTAGTCTAGTTACAGGCTAGCTATAGAGAATGTAAGGCTAAAACTATATTTATAACCTAGCCAGCCAATTTAAATTATATAATATAGCTAAAACCGAACGGTAGTCCGAATAATATAAAGTTAGGCATTAATAATTAATTAACTTATGCATATAATATAAAGGCGTATAAACTGGCTGCAGTTAATTTGCCTTATAAATAAGAATAAGCCATAAGAATCCAATCCTTATAAAATATTTTAGTTGGCGGAGGGGCCATATATCCGGTAACTCCAATATATAGCTAAAATGCGTATTATAGTGGACGCCTTACCTGTTGTTTAGCTGGTGGCCTAATTATATATATAATGTTCTGTACTAGAAAGCTTTAATGGTGGGGTAGGGTAAATCCGGCCGCAGCTTAGCCTAAGAGGTAGCCGCTTAGTAATTCTTTTATATAAGCTTTCCTATTGGGCACTAACAACTGAGCAGCTATAAACCTATTAACTACAGTAACACCTCTATTTTCCCTTATAAATTTCCTTTAACCCTACTTTACTAATTATTTGTAGCGTAGTTCTATAAAGCTGCTTTTTATTTAAGCCTATAATCTACCTCTTTTTATATTTCTTGCGTTCTGCCTCTTGTAGTTATCTAGCAATTCTATTCTTACTATTAAGGTAAATATTAGCTTAGCTATTCCGCGCAGTATATACCTAATTACTTACATCTTTTATAATAGTTATGCTTTAATGTATATATACTTTATGGCCTTTTATTCTAAAACAAATTCCTAAATCGGCCGCTATTTCTCCTTAGACGGCTATCTATAATTAAAAACACTTTATAAAAGATAATATTTGCTTAATATTTTACATCCACAGAACACCTCTCCTTTATAGCCACTAGTCCCACTAACTTGCGCGGTTATACTTCTAGCTATATAGATTATGTCCGCTAAGGCCAGGGATAAGGCGCTTAGTGGGGAATAGGAGATAATTGGAGGTTATATATTTAAGATAACGGAGGACATAACTATAACATTTAAAGGCGGATTATACAATATTAAAGACGGCAAAGGGAAGCTGGTTAAAGCTTTAAGTATAGAAGATAGATAAGTAACAAGAGAGGTTCTTACTAGGTATAAATATTATATAATAAGGGCACGGATTAAGTTAGAGAAGAGGTAGTAATAAGTAGTAACCCAAAGCGATATATGCCATTTATTTATGAATAAGAGTTAATCTTTAGCTTCTTTTATGGTATTTTCTAAAAGCTCTAAAGTATCTAGGTCCCCTAAACCGAATAAATTAAAGATATTCTATTTATAACTATAACCGATCCTAAGTACAATAAGAGCGTCCTTATTGTCCTTTTTTGGTATATATATAGACAGGCAATTTATAACCGCTAGTCCTCCTCTCTCCTTTTCCTTTCTCCATAAATTGCTCGTCTGCATCCCAGTATAAAATGGCTTAGGGAGATTTTCAATTATATAGTGCCTTGTAAATAAGAAAGAAAAGTACTAGCCCTCCCCTAGCAATATTAGATTTCCTATTTAATATTAACCACAGATATAACATCTTATTAAAGGTTATTTTATAGACCTAGAGTTTGCTGTGATTCCAACCAGGGATGCTTTAATAATGGTTTATCTATAACTTAATAATACACTGGCACAATAGCGCTTGGAGGACTTTTAGAAGAGGTATCTATCTTAGATAAGTATTTATATATTAAATTTAGGGAATAAGGTATCCAACTATTGGTTTTAGGATTATTAGATAAGATTATACTTTTCTTTTATAATAAATCTTGCTCTAGGATATATAAGTAACTAATTAATAAATACCTAAGACTTGTATACTAAGCGTTTAATTAGCGTCCTAAGGGATTAGAGCTTTAGAATTCCTCTCCAATAACTAAGAGTCTTAGGCTAATATTAGGGGTTCCTCTAATAATATTTATTAATAATTTATTTAAAATATAAGGCTCTTTTATACTAGTAGAGGGATCCACCTCTAAAGATAGATGTTTTGGAGGTAAAGGGATTAATGTACTAATCAAATTAGCCTTGTAAAGTGTACTAGCAGCAACTATAAGACCGTAGGGGTGGGGGCGATTCTCCCACCATTCTTAAAGCTCTTAGAGGAGGTTTTTTACTAATACTATTACTAGCCTCGAGATAGGCGCTGCTAAAGTGCATAGGAGGAATACTTTAGGACCTAAGCCGATGAAAACGTCTATTAATAGAGTGCGTGCATATAGCCTTATACTTTATCGCGCCTTTAAACGTTTCCCTAAGGATATTGCGTTTTCTTATAGCACCTTAAGGCACGATTTAAACGCGTCGTTTTAATAGGAGGGTAATGGATACATATTAGCATTAAACGTCTTTCTTTTTTCCTTAAGAAGCTCATAAAACCAGTTATTTAACGCTATTAGAAGTTTAACTAAGAATAAAAAGAAGGATAAAGAGAGCTAGGACGAGAAAGAGTAAGACAAGAAGAGATAGGAAGAAAGAGACGAGATAAAACAAGACGAGATAAGATAAGATGAGACCAGTTAACCTAATTATATACTACTTCCCCTAGCTAAACAATGCATAGCTAAATTGCTTGCTATAATCTAGCTAGTATTGCTAGCACCAATTCTATACTTATATCTTTAATTTGACCTAAGACATTGCCTATCTCCTATATATCAATTAGAGTACTTCCATACTTTAGGTAATATCTTTTTTTAAGCTCGCTCTAGTACCAGAGTTAAAATCCCATATATAAGCTAGGGGACTATTTCTATAGGTATAGTAAGCACGTACACCATAGCTTTATTTACCATGACAGAGATAATATTAATGTGTCTTAACTAAAGTCCGTTAGGATTAATTGGGGAGGGTAGTCTATTACTAGAAAAGGGGTGCAGACATACCTATAGCACAACTTATATTATATAAGAAAAGGGCGGATCTGGCCTAAAAAATAATACCATCTAGCTCCTCTTTCCACTTAGCTCCTTCTTTAGATTAGTATTACGTTACCAAAGCTTTATAGAGCAGCAATGCCAGTTATATCTAAGCCCGTTATGCCAGCGCCTTTACTGCCTTGCAATAGTATAAATACCCCCCCTGGTAGCCCAAGCTAAACGTATCTGTATTATAAGCAACCAGCGCAGCTTCTTCTCTCTTAAATGCTTATAACTGTGTTAAAGATACTCTAGGCAATTTAACCTCCTCTACCTCCTCCACCTCCTCCACCTCCCCCTATAAGTTTAGGGGTTAAAGAGATACCCAAAGTAAGAGGTTCCAAGGTTAAAGTTAAGGTGTTAAATAAGATATATGCTTATAAAATCCCTAAAACACACTTAGAAATACGCTAATGCAGTATTTACTATAGCTGGGACAAACAAAGCTATTAGTATAAGACTATAGAGACTTCGCCAAATACGTTAAGTGAGCGTAATATACATAATCAGTATATTTGTGTCCTTAGGAAGAAATTTAGTCTGTTTTTTAGGTGCCTTTAAACATATTAACTTAGATGCTGACTTTAAGCTAGAAAAGGATAAGAAAGACTGCAGTATATACCTAAGCATAAATTTAGGAGAAGTAAGAGATGCCTTATAGGTAGTGCTAAACGGGATATAAGCTATCTCCCTTTAGGAAGACAAGCCTATAGTAAGTAGACCTTTATATAGATATAGCTGATTCTAATTTAACTTCTAGATTCCTATAAACTTTATATTTAATTTCCTACCCCAGTTAAAAATATACTAGGAGAGTCTTTCTCCCAACTTAATCAGCGCTAAGCACCTTTAGGGGTTACTAAAATTCCTTAAAGACTATTTCGCGCCTATAACTAATAGTCTCCTGCCGCTTCTGGACTATAGTGAAATTAATTTTAATCTCCTTTGGGCCTTATTTAAACTAAATATATATGTCCTTACAATTTGCGAAGGCTTGGATCAACTAAGATGCCTTATATATAATTCAGGCAACTTTAAAACCTCACTTTTTGGCGAAAAGAGCTTTGAACTTGACTGTCACTATTTTAGCTACAATAGGAAGGCGTTTAGCGAGGTAAAAACCACCCTCTCTATTCCGGAATTCTGTTTAACTATAAAAATTACGTCTCTTAAGGTATTTCTGCTGGAGCATTATAAGAGGCAAGCCAAGATAAAGCAGGATCTTATTAGTAATAGCCAGAAGTTTGTGTCTTTAAGAGGTATTAACCACCGTAAATATAAAGGGATTGTGTTTTTCTGGACTAAAGATAGCCCATTAAGATTTTCTATAAGCGGCTGCATTATAGTGGACGTAATAGCATTTTATTATCAGAATCCTAACTATGGCAAGTAACTAATCGCTATAGATATATACGGAATTGGCGTGTACGATTAAGGGACTAATTGGCAAGGTGATATAAAAAATCAGGGTTTAGTTCCTAAGGAGATAGGAGACAATAAGTACCTAATCTATCCACTAACAGCCCTAGCCTTTAGTTTAGTAGATAGAAAATGGGGTTAGGCTTTCTATACTCTTTTTCTAGAGCCAGCGATGTACTAATATAAGCACTAATAGGTAAATTTGCCGTCGCCAATATTAAGGACATTAATTGGAATGCCTTAGCATTTAAGTTACTCGCAATTAACGAGGATAAGAAAATAGTGCTTTAAGGACTTATAAAGAGCTACTAGTCTGGGTCTAGGAAATCAAAGTTTAATAATATAATTAAAGGGAAGGGGAAAGGCCTAGTTTCCTTACTATAGTAAGTTTTCTAGCAAGGTATTGGCTGTTTTAAAGGCTAACCGTTTCAGTAGCCCACCTAGGGTAGGAAAGACGTTAACAGCTAAAGCACTTACCAAATCTTAAAGGAGACCCCTCTATATGGTTTGTTCCCCCTTATAAGTATATTTATATACCAGTCTAACTATAAGAAGGCTTATATAGGAGACCTTAATACGGATCTAGCCCGTTTAGAACAAAACCTGGCTCTAATAATTAAAAACGTTTACCACTAGAGCGCTGTCCTTCTTCTAAATAAGGCCGATGTCTTTCTTGCAGAAAGAACTTTAAATAATGTTTAATATAATAGCCTAGTATCCGTCTTTCTGCAATAAATAGAGTATTTCCAAGGCATTATGTTTCTTACGACAAACAGGATTACCGTATTTAATATAGCTATATAAAGCAGAATACATCTTGCACTTAGATATAATGAGCTAAAAAAAACTAGCAAGAGAATAGGTGTGGAAAAACTTTCTAAAGCAAGTTAATGCTACTGCCAATATCTCTAGAAGGGATATGGAGCGGCTTTTAAACTATTAATTAAACGGAAAACAGGTAAGGCAATGTTTAAGTGAAAGTTTTAAGCCTAGTACTAATATACTATATTAGATCAAGAACACCATATAGATTGGCTACGGCTTAGCTAAAAGTAAGGGGGAGAAACTTATATATAAGTATTTAGATAAGGCTCTTACGTTAAATAAAGATTTTAAAAGTGACTTTAAAGGTGCTGGATTAGTTGAGAATATAAACTTATATATATAGATTCGCTTATATATATATAGCATTAAATGTCTTATAGATCTTGTAGCTGGTGGCATTATTACTTATTGCTTTCTTAAAATTACTTACTTGCTCCTATAACAACAAGGCCTATATAGTAGGCTATAGCGCGGGCAAATTACTTGTGGATCTAGGAATAGGAGAACGGAAGCTACAGGGCATTAGTTCCTATAGGGGAGTAGAAAATATAAGCATTAGTTCCTATAAGGAATTAAAAGCTATAAGGCGATAAAGAAAGTGGGTAATAATCCCCACAGAAAACCGCAAGCTATACAAGATTAGTTTCCGTAGGGAAGCGGAAAAAATCGCCATTAGTTCCTATACAGCAGTAAAAGCCGTACAGGAGTAGGAGCTATAGGGTATAGTTCTTACAGGGTAGTAGAAGATACAGTTACTATATATAGGAACGGAATTTATAGGGGATTTGTTCCATAGTAGATTTAAAAATAGGAGAACGGAAGCTATAGGGCATTAGTTTCCATAGGGAAGAAGAAAATATGGCTATGGGCTCCCGTAGGGGAGCAAAAGCTATATAGGAATATAAGCCGCAGGGGATTAGTTCCCGTAGGGCAGTAGAACACATAGGCATTAGCACCCGCAGGGAATTTGTTAGCGCAGGGGATTTATTACCATAGGGGATTTGTTACCACAGGGAAGTAGATCCTATAGGGGAGTGGTTCCCATAGGGGATTTATTAAAGTAGGGGATTAGATCCCGTAGGGGATTATTAGGAGTAGGGGATTAGTTCCTATAGGGCGGCAAAACACGTAGGTATTAGCTCCCGCAGGGGATTTATTTAAGTAGGGGACTTATTTAGGTAGGGGATTAGTTAGAGAAAGGGATTAATTCTCCTATAGCCTCTATTTAGGCAGCACAAGGTAGCTTCTAATAGGCTAGGGAGTGGATTACATATTTTATAGAAATATAAAGCCTATATAGGATAGTAGGGTATAGGGACCTAATAATCTAGCGGAAGATTAGGTTATCCACTTTCCTAGGTTTATTTAGCCCTAGTAACTCGCCCTACGCTGTTTTATATGCGTTTTAACTAAGGCTACTACCTAACCTTAGCCACCCGAATCTTTAGTTATGCTGTGGAAGAGTATAGGATAATAAAATATTATTTTATCTACTTTACTAATACCTTTGGATCCTTCTATGCTTGCTAGAGTATCTTCTTTATCCTAAAATATAGCTCTAGATTATCCTTTTCCCACCTCCTACTATTTAGAAATACTACTTTCTGGAGCCTATTAACCCAGGGGACTAATAACTAATAGTACGGCATAAAGTACTCCTCCGCTGTTTTAATAAAATCACCTTTATAAGCTACCTCTCCTTTTTTTAACTTAGCTAGCTCTTTAGTGTCCATATAATTCCACTTCTTAAACCTTAGAATAGGCTTGCGCTCCTTATTTAAACCCTTATAATAAATGCACATCTAGAAAAGCACCTAGAAGAACAACTCTAAATTATGCCTAAAGGAGTGTTTCTTGCCTAGAAGCACTCCTATAGCTATAAATACTCTAGTGCCAGTCTTGCCCTATGCTCCTAAAGGTCCTTCTCGCTTCTCTTTAATCGCGAGATTAAGATCGATTAAGAATAACTTCTAGAAGGGATTGTTATCTTTCTCGTTTATTAAGAGGTTGCCTATTAAAATGTCACATTAGAGGATGCCAGCCTGTATATATAAAGACTTATATCCTTTAATGCTACCCTCTAGCGTAGCAAGTATTACAGCCGGAGAGCTTACCTTATAAAGAGCCTTTCTATAGTCGCAGGTGATGACGCGTCGATATACCCAATTCTGCATAATAGGGCGCTTAATTGGAGAGCTCGAATACGGGCGCTTATTAGGCGGTAATAGGGCGTTAGTATAGCTAGATAACCTCTTTCTACTAGTACTTTAGCCTTTTTTTACACTGCCTTGCACTCTAGCTACGCTTAAAGGCACCATTGGGCTTTTAGGCTTGTAGTTTATTGCTTTAGTAATATCCAACCCTTTATAGATATTAAAGATGTTATTATCTTGTCCACCTATATAAACAGTCCTATAGTAATAGTACCTGGCTATATTAATTACTCCTTTCTCTACTGCCTTATATAGCAGTTTGCCTTCTTCCTTACACTTTAGGTACTGCCACGAGTCTTTAATAATAAGAGGTATCTTAGAGGTATTACCCTTACGGTATACTTTCTAGTAAGTTGTTGCCTAACTAGTAATGTAGGGTGCCCGCTTTATAAGTTCATTAAGGATAAGACACTTAGTCTAATTGTTACGTATAACCTTAATATATCATTTGCCGTCTAATGTTAAAATAGTAGGGTTAAACCTGAGCTGCTCTTTATTTATTAAGAGAAACCCTAATATCGCTAAGGTAAATTGTAGTCCGTCTTTATTAATATTAAATAGTAATAATGCGATGCCTCCTACCTAGTTATACTCCTATAGCCGCATAATAGATCTATAGAGGGTAAAGCCTAAGATAAAGCGATAAGTGTTCTAAGCGGCAAAGACTTCTCTTATATATTTTCCCAAATCAAACCATGCCTACGAGGCTATATTAGTATTTAGATTACTTTTTAGCTCTCCTAGTATAAGTATATGCAACTAGTAGTATTAAGAGCTTTTGCTTTGCTATAGACCCTTATAAGGGCTGCTTAGTGTGTGCGATAAGCGTTTATTATGTCTTTAGGGCAGACCTATACTCCTCTGCAAAGCCTAAAAATGATTTAATTAGGTTATTAAACCACACTAAAACATTATCTTGCTTTTCGCTTTTAGGCCAGTTACGCTAGCCGCCCTTGGTATATAGTAGATTGTCCCCTTCCTTGCATTTCTTAAAAACGGTAGCGCTTGCCTCTTTAAGACCTTCTACTCCCCTGAAGAATGCTTTATATAAGCCAGGAATCCCTATATAAAGAGGGCCTAGCTCCTTCTTTAGAACATAATCTACGTATTCCCTGCGTTTAGACGAGTTGGTAAAGCTGCTTATATTACGCAGATACAGGGTTTAAATGTGGAGTAGCAGCGGTTAGAGCGGGGGGGTGGATTTTATAATAGTAGCGTACACCTTTTCCTAAATGACCTTGTTAGATTTAATGCGGAGGATTGTATTTAGAAGAGGCAGGAACCGCTTAATATTAAAGTTATTAGAACTAACCGCTAAATTAAGTCTTAATAGATTAACAAAAAGGCTTTTATTGCCGCCGTTAGATAGCAATAAATAAGAAGTATAAAGGCCCTATAGAGCTAGTATTAGATTAAGCAAAATATTCTTTAGTTCTATAAGCGTTAGATAGAAACTTGTAATAGGTATATTAGTAATTACCTTTATTACCTATCTAGTGCAACAAGTCTAAAGAGCTAGAGATGTCTAGATTCTAATAAACCAAGTTAAATAAATTACAAAAGTCATTTAGTCCTTCTCTAATAGGTTTTGTTTTAATTATCCCTAATTTAGAGAGATTCGCCATTACGGGCAAACGCGCCAAAAGCTACGTTAGGAGGGCCAACATGGCAGGCAGGTAGGTAGGCGGGAAGGATAAATTAAAGATGCTAGTATATAAGGACGGTATAATAGCAGATAAGTGCAGGGAGGTTAAGAACACGTTAGTGGTGTCTTATAATAAGGAAATGACTAGGGAGAAAAGTATAAGGAAGAAAGCAAGGTACGAGTAAACGCAAGAATTAAAGATTAGGCGTGAAAAAGTCAAGCTAACCTAACACGGCTTAGACTGAGGCTTTATAGGGCTTAGTTAAATACTAAGCTATAATAGGTAGGTAGCGTTTTCTGGTCTATAACTAGTCGTACTTATCGGTTTTAGTTTGTTTCGCGACGCATAAGGCTCCAATGCGGCGGAGCTCTTATGCGGCAAGGCTAAAGGGGCGCCTAAGAACGCTAATAAACAATTACTAGTCCTAAAATAAGCTAAATCTAATATACTAAATACGGATACAGTTAACCTCTTTTTACAGCAGTTAATTAGCCTATTTTCTAAAAATAGGTTCTAGTTCCTAGAACTAGATCTAGTATACACAAACTCCCCCTCTGCTAGTATATATTGCAAGGGAAACGCATCGTTATTACTATCTCCTTAGCAACGCCTTATTTATTCCCTTTAGAATGTGACCCTCGCCAGTATCTATTTTATATGGGTAACGAGCGTTTATCTCCATTTATTTGCACTAGATGCAAAAATCCCCTGCAATATACCCCTTAGAATTAGACTAAATCAATGGCAATTCCCTCCTAAGTTAGTTAGGTTTTAATATATCTTATTAGCTCTAGGGTATTGTAGACCTTATTGCTTCTTTAAGAGAAGCTGACCGTAACAAGCATTGCAGTAAAGGTTGTCCTATCAATTATAGCGTATAGCTATAAGCTTCGCCGTCTTCTGCTTATTGTATTGACGGCATATAAAACTAGTAGACGAAGTAAGCCAATATAATATCCATTTACCTCGCGGTTTATATTGCTTCACCACTTTAAATAAAGGCGGCACTATGTTTTAGTCACTGGGTTCCTAAAGGATGCCGGTAATGTTAGTGTCTTAGAAGGGCTCTAAAGCCATTTTCTTTATAAGAGGATATATAGATGAAATATACTAAATCTTAGAGGGTAGTAGGAGTATAAATACCACTTCTTATATTCTTATGACGCTAGGGCCGAAGAGCGGAAATTCTTAGGTATAACTGAATTATAATTATATTAAAGCTTATCCACAACCTAGGCTCTAAGGCGTGTGTCCTTCTCTAACGTATCCTATAGCGCTTGGTATTTGTCTGGTGATATACAAACACACTTCTAAGTGTTATCCCACAATCGGCCTTAGTAGTGCAGTTGTATAAGGCTAAGCAGGCGGCGAATACGGTAAAAAGGAGGTCGTGGAGAAGAGGCAATAAGGACTATAGCCAGTAGAGAGATTAGTAGAGGTGTTTTATTCTTACGTCATAGGTGCTAAGAAGGGCTATAGGCTTACTAAGCTAATCTAATCTAATTGGAATAACTCTATGTTTTATAACAAGTCTTTTCTTTATAGAGGACCAAATAAGTTATGGGCTAGCTAACTCATCGCTGCCAAGTATATAAAGGTGGAGAACTTATAAGCTTACTATAAGCGAGTCTCTCAACTTCAATCTAATATGCAAAAACTTGTCTATACACGCAAACGATAACGAGATATTCTTGACATAGAAGCAACTAAATAGAAATAAAACACTAAGCTAAGGAAATCCTAATTAACGCCTTAATTCTTAATGCTGAAAGACAAGAATATAATTGCAAAAATCTTCCTTATAAGAAATTTCTTATACCTTAGACCTCTTAGGATCTCTATCTATAGTAGGATCTACCTTTTTCTTATATACCCTTCTCCTTAATATCTCTTCTAATAAATCCTCTAATGCCTTTCCTAGTTGATCTCCTTGCTTATACGGTTTGCTCCTCTTGGCTATCTCTATTATAACATCTTTAAGTGGTTTATATATCTCAGCATAACGGCGAAAGAGACGGGGATTCTTAGTATAGTATAATGCAAGTCTGTTTGGTGGTATGTCCACGGCTAAAACCCAGGTAGAATACTAGCATATTACTATAATAGGGCCAAATATAGATACAAATAATTTATGACTAAGGCTTTAGAGATGTCTTAAGTCCTTTATTATAAAACAAGAAGGCAACCATAAGATAAGATACTTTAGTTATCTACACAAAATTATAGCATCGGAAATCGTTAATATTTTAGATAGGGAAGATGCAACTCTAAGAAATGTTATAAGATTAGCTAAGCTATTCCCTACTTACTTATTAGTATTGCTAAATAAATATAAATGTTTTATAAATATACCTAGAGGCACCGGTAAACCTTTAATATAAACCTTTTTTAGTTAAGGTAAGTCTGTTTTAGCCTCGCTATAGCTCTCTATTAGCTTAGGTAAGACTGTCTTGGTTTTGCTACGGCCTTCCAGGCTCTTAAGGTAATTGGCGTATATTTCCGTATCTTCTTGTATATCACCCTCCGTATTATTGTTAATTTTATAAGAGTTAACCCTATTAGGTGTTTAAGTAGGCGTACAAGGCATCTGTTTCTATATAGGGTTAGAAAGCTGCAATTGTTTCTTTTCCCTGTTAGCAGATGCTATGTCTTTGTTGTTAATATAATTCTGGGATAATTTAAGGTTTCCAGCAAGTTAACAAATAGGTATATTATCTTTGGGGCAATAGTATATCGTGATATTTTTATAAGTACCAATTAAGGATCTATAGGTTATGTTAGCAACGTATTTAAGCCTAGTTAAGGTAATATATATAATATCTAGTATTCTTATAAGGATAGTAAGGGATGTATAGTTAAGAGGTTAAATTTAAAGGTAAGTTAAATTAATAGCATATAAAAACTAAGAGCACGACATTTATATTCCATTTCTCTCCCAGGGCGGAGTCAGGACAGAAGGTAGAAGGGAAAGGTAAAGTATACTAGCCGCCTTTTTCCACTTTATGTGGTGTCTGTGGTATAATATTTAGTGGCTATAATTACTCTTAGCTTATATATTATCTGCGCCTAAGACTATAGGCGCCTAAAGTGATCTACAAGTAAAGCATTAAGTAAGGCATTATTAGGGGTAGCTATTAGCTAAGCTGTTACTAAATTTAAACGGCTAATAATTCCCAACAGACGCTGTATACCTTAGTAGGGTTCAGAGGCGTTTATATAAAGTTATAAACTAGAACTAGAAGTTAACAATAACCCCTAATAATGCCTCTCTTAGTAGGAATAGCATTATATAATCCACTTCTAACGCCTATTCTTCCTGGGGCAAGATACTGCCTAAGCAGTAGACTTATCCTAGCCAGTTAATCTCGTATATTAACCCCCTATTTGTGGTAAAGGAGCTATTAGTGCCTCTAGGGTAGTTTAATTAGCATTCTGGCTAAGCCCTTTATAAGCGCTCCGCCTTATATAGGCGGTAATTAACTCCTATTAATCTACCTTACGTTAGGGGAGATCTTTTATTTAAAGCGCTAAGCAGCTGGTACTTAGAGGTCTATAGGCTTATTCCATATCCTAATAACATTAACTATAATTTCTCCTTAAGTGGTATCTATAACCCCAAGTACCTACGAGCGCAGCGTCCCTAAATTGTTAGCTAGTAAGTGGACGTTTATAGATAGAGAAACCGACTTTAGAGATAACGGCAACATAGAGGCGTTAGCTGGTTTAGAAAGTAACTTTAGTAATAAGAATTAAGAATAGGACGCAGAGACATTATATAATAGAGAAAATAGTTTTAGCACTAAAGATTAAGAAATAGGGGCAGATAGTAATAGAGAGGTGTTAAGCAACAAGGCCATATAGGCAACGGTTAAATACAGTGGCCTTAACTTTATAGTCTTAAATCTATAAGTAAAGGATAAAAATGTAAAGAAGAGTTCTAATAAAAGCTAGTAAAAGGGTTAAAACTTTAGCCTCTCTTTATTTAGCCTATCGTGGAATAAAATAATATTTTACTATTCCTACTAGAGTCTCTACCTACTTAACTTATAGCGAGCTATAAAGCATTCGCGATAATCTATGCTTTTACTTAGATGAATTTATTTTCTACCTTAAAAGCAACAATAGAAGGCAAATCTATACTAACGACCTAGGATTTTTTGAATTTCTTATAAACCTAAGATATATACTACGTTAGTAACTATTAGTCGTGTTTAAGACTACGGTACTTATAGATTTATATCTTAAGGATATAAATATGTTTTTTTATAGTGTTTTCTTTTTGTTTAAATCATTTCTCTACTTATAGTATATAGCGGTTATTTATCTATTCCGGTGTAGTAGGGAGGGGTAGTTGGGTTATATAAGGGGGCTCGGACTTATAGCTATACTTATAGGGCTATTTATATAGGAACTTCTCTAAGTATATATAAGGGGTCTTTATATGGGAACTTCTTTAATATTTCTAGATCTGGGACTTATGTATTTCTTTTTTTTATAGTTCTGGTATTTTCCTAACATTTACTTCCCATTTATATACTAGGCGTTAATAGAGGGCGCTAGGTCAGATTACCCTACTTACACAATCACTCTGCTTGCATAATTACTCTACTCGCACAATCGCCTAGCTCGCACGATTACCTAGTTCGTATAATTACCTAGCTCGTATAATTACCTAGCTCGCACAATTACCTAGTTTATATAATCGCCTAGCTCGCACGATTACCCAGCTTATATAATTACCCAGTTCGCACGATCGCCTAGCTCGTATAATTACCTAGCTCACAGAATTGCCTAGCTCCTATAAGCACTATACTCGCACGGTTACCTAGCTCGCATAATTACTTAGCTTATAGGATTGGCTAGCTCCCATAAGTATTTAGCTTGCATGATTACCTAGTTTGCACGACCGCCTAGCTTATATAATTACCTAGCTTACAGGATTGCCTAGCTCCTATAAGCACTATACTCGCATAATCACCTAGCTTGTAGGATTGCCTAGCTCCTATAAGCATCTAGCTCGCATAATTAAAGCTAAAGTTATTAAACCTATTAATACCCTATTTACACGCTAGGCATTAATTAGAGGGCGCTAGATTAAACTACTCTACTTATACAATTACCTAGCTTATAGGATCCCCTAGCTCCTATAAGCCCCTAGCTTCTATAACCTCCTAGCTTATAGAACTAAAGCTATAGCCACTAAATCCGTTAAGATCCTGGCTGTATATTTAAAGGACGCTACGCCTAACTACCTAGCTTGCTATTTTTATAGAATTCCTTAATCAATCAATGGTACCCATTTGGAAAATATCCCTTAATAACTTTCTATAACAGAAATTTCTTATTACGTAATTCTACAAGGAGATTCACTTCCTTAACTATCTATATTGGCTCTTTAGCGCGAAGGATATAGCTATAATGGCGCTAATATACACCCAGTGTTCTCCCTAATAGGGCTTTTGTAATATTATCCTATAATAAAACTATAAGTGATACCTAGTGACCTAGCTCTATAAGGATTCGATCTTTATAGGGTGTCCATTTTTAAGACTAGGGCTCCCATAAGGCTTTATTTTTAATAAAAATCTTTAAAAATATTAGTAAAGCTATTAGAAGTTACATCTAAGAAAAGAAACTAACCAGCAATATACGCCAAAACTCTATATCTAGGTTATAGGGTTATAAGAGATCCTATATATTATTTAACCTAGTAAATATAAGTAACATATAGCCTTAGTAGGATAAGGTATAAGATATATAGGATTAGGTATATCTCTGAAATTTAAGTAGGCAAATACGGTACCTATCTAATAATATTTATAAACAGAAACCTGTCCTGCCTTAAAAAGTATATAATAGCTTTCTCTTTATTTGTCCATTTACCACTTGCTCTAGCATTAAGAAAAAGGCTGTAATATTTCTACTTATAACCTAATATTGGTCTATTAAGCTTAGACGAAATACTAACCCAACTATTATTATCCTTAAAAGTCGTGTTTATTAACTTAAATTGTTGCTTAAATAACTAAGACTTATATACGGATGCTAAGGGCTCGTTATTTATATAAGGGCTAGTTAGGTTACACTTTATAAAGTATTAGTAGAGTCTTACTAGGGAGAGGCTAATAGTGTAAACTAATAGTCTAGGTGGTTTTTAGAGAGCTAAGTTAATTAATATTAAGCGGGTAATCGGCGCTGGTAGCTCTAAATTAACTATTATAGGTAAAACCCTTACTAGACGCTAGACTGGTTGCTCTTAACTTATTAGGAATATCTATAAAGTAAACTTTATTATCTAGATTAATAGATTTTATTAATATTAAAAATAATAGTAATGGATTGTATTGCTAGAGTGATTAATTAAAGTGCATCTTATATTAAAACTGCAAGAGGTATAGTAGGAGCGTTAGTAGTAACTAGGAGGACATTTAGCGGAATATATCCATTTAATAGAGCACTAGGCGGCTAATAAATGCAATAACGCCACTAGTATAACTCCCCCTTAATATACAAGCGCTACAATTTTAAGAATTTCAGACGCATGCACGTAAATTCATATTATAGTGCAAGCGGATTTATTTAAAGACTAAAGAATTAATTTTAATTATATGCTAAAATCTTAACTCTAAACTAGATATAAATAACTACTATTAAAGGCCCATAATATTAATGGGTTGATATAGCTTCCATAAAAGAGTATTCTACACGCCTTTCTCTTTAATATAGTCCTATAAGTCTTAGAGATTTGCCTGGATTATAGTCTACAATTTAATTAGAATAAATACCGTATAGGAGATATTAAACATACTTAAACTAGTAATACATTAGAGCGATTATATATTACCTTAGAGAAAGCAGATATATAGATAATATCCTATAATTTTCGCCCTCTAGTTCTTCTATAAAGAAGACTAAGGAAATCCTATAGAGACTTAGGGAACAATTAAATTATACTATAAGAGAGTAACTTTATAGTCCTCTTATCTAGGCAAGTGCTAAGAATTTCACTTAATATTATATTATTAACTATTTAGGGGACTTGTTGGTATATATATACAGGATCTACTAGACCCCTTTACTAGTTATTTAGGCCCACAGTAATTTAATTAGATAATAGACTAGTGCTAAGACAATTAGAATTATCTAACTTTAAAGGTGCTATTTCCCAGCTTTATAAGCTCTCTGTAGACTAACTAATCCTAGTAATAGGAGACGCCTTTTCTAGATCTAGCTCGACCAATAATGGGGTACTTAGTCATTAATAAAGCTTAATAATTAATATATTGTATTTAGAATCTTAATCCTAACCACAAGCGGCTATTAAAGTACTAATAATTAATATAAGAGGCAGCTAAGTATAACACATTAAGAAACTAATAGTTGGCGTAATTTAGTAAGTTACGGCTTTAACAAGCAAGCTAATAGTTAAATAAGCATCCATATTAAAGAGTAAAGAGCGGCCGCAAATAGTTAGCAGAAATAGGATAAACTAGGGAATGGTTTAAAAAAAGCAGTAAAAATAGTAAAGTAGGGTAGTAATAAATGGAAGATATAGAAAACACATTAAGGCAACTAGCAGAGTGGACGATAAAGGCAATTATATATCCCTAGCGTAATAAGGCGGAAATCAACTCTATATATTAAGTATTTCCGTGTCCTTTCCTTTAGATAGCATCCTTGGATCTATTAAGGCGTCTTACTCTTTAGCTCCTTAAGGAAGAAATTATCACAAATTATATATCCTACACATTAGTTAGAAAAGAAATCCTTTAATAGTACTAAGGCTTACAGCCTTCTGCAACAGAATAAGCTATATTACTAAATATTTCATATTACACGCCCGATTAAGTTTGCGACTTATATTACCTCTTATCTTAGCTAAAGAGAGATCCAATTTTTAACTACGCATTATAAGCAAAAGCGAGGTTAATAATCGCCACTATATTAGCGCAGCTCCAACAAGGGCCTTACGCCAATTACATCGCTTTAATTAAGTACGCAACACTTAATTAAAGCAATATAATTGGCGTAAGGCTCTTCTAAGTTTTGGGGGCGCTAGCGATCTGCTAGGAAATTAAAAGCGGAGGGAAACTACACTTAACCACTCTTTTATCTTAATATAAATCACATAACTTATAACCCACTATTATGGACTTTAGTATTGCAGCAGCCCTAAATCTTATCCGTAATATTTCTAATAAGTAGCTTTAACCTTATCTCCCTAATATTATATATACTATTTAAAGGCTCTAGAAGCTTCCTATTAACACCTTTTAATATTTACTACCTCTTTTAAAGAATGAACACGGCTACCATAATTCGCTTCACGCTCCTTTAGGGAGTGAGGATGTCCAACCTTCTCTAGGGAATTAGGATATTGTCCAGCCTTCTTTAAGGAGTAAGGATGTCCAGCCTTTTCTAGGGAATAAAAATAATGCCGTCTAGTCTTCTTTAGGGAGTGTCTAGCCTTCTCTAGAAAATAAGGATGTTGTTAAGCCTTCTCTAGAGAGTAAGAATATCCAGCCTTTTCTAGGGAATAAGGATAATATTATCTAGCCTTCTCTAGGGAGTGTCCAGCCTTTTTTAGGGAATAAGGTTGCTTCTCTACCTCCTCTTTTACCTAAATATGCAAACCTACTTAACGTATTATTAGCAAACCTCTCTAAGATCAAGACATTTGTTAATATATCTATAGGGAAAGATCTAAAAGCTATTATTAGCAAACCAAAGTGGTTAAACAAATATCCCCTTGTTAAGGATCTTATTACTACCAACAGCGATTTATTAAATAATACTATTTTTTAAAAACTTCTTAGCTAATAAACGCTTGCGGATTCTTTTAAGAAATGGTAATTAAAGTCTATAGGTGCGTTAAGGATTAAAAGTTTAGTTAAAAGTCGAGCCGCTTCTATAAAGGGAGTCAGCCATATTACATTATTTATAAGAAGCATAGGATGTTATAATATCACTAAAGCGGCTTTAGCTATTAGACACGGAATTAAGCTTTATATTATATAAAGGCTTAAAGGGGCAGGGCTATTAGTTCTCCTAGCCTTTACCTATAATACCTACCAGAGATTAAATTTACCTAATATTAACAATTTTCTTATAGCTTTACAGCACCAGTCTTATTTTATAATATTTAAAATTGCGTAAAGATGCTTAGTTTAGATAGGATAGTGTTAAGAGCTTTATTCTAGTTAGATGCTTTCTCTTAGACTAACATATCTTAGCACTACTAACCTGCCCTAGTTAAGCCCAAAAAAGCGAATTTCCTCCCCTTATAAACGCCCCTATATAGAAGTTGCTAAACCCAGGGATCCTATATTAGCGTATAATCACCAACGCGTAGATTTAATAATATCGCACCCTCTTTAGCTACTAATAACGGCCTTAACAAATAGCATGCAGATATATAAGAGTAGAGTTATACTTCCAAATAGTAGTATCTCTAATTTATTATAGGCCATAGAACATCTTCTCTATAATTTATTAAATAACATCCTTAAGCCTTTAAGTTGGCGGGCAAATCCCTTATACTACGCCTTAGTTAAGAACGCTTATTATAAGATTTCCCTTTTAATACCCACGGTAACCCCACGTAAAGATACCTAAATATAAATAGCATAGCGTGTTTAAATAGAAACCCTAGCAGCTCTAGTTCTATAGACATTAGTAGTAATAGCGAATAGATAAGCTATAATAAGGCGTAATAGGTATATAGAGACCAAATCAACAGTAATACGCCACCGGCAATTAGAAACAGCGAACAGATAAGCTATAACAAGGCGTAATAGATATACGGAGACCAAATCAACAGTAATACGCTACTAGAAATTGGTAATAGCGAATAGATAAGCTATAACAAGGCATAATAGGTATATAGAGACCAAATCAGGTAGTAATACGCTACTGGCAATTAGCGACAGCAAATAGATAAGCTATAGCGCCGCGTAATAGGTATACAATAAGTCCTTTAACAATACGGTTGCTATAAGTTCTACTTATAGGTATTAGTAAATTTCTTCTAAAACTCTTATATTATTATACACCTCGGTTTTAGATTTTTAACGCGGTATAATAATGGTTTAATAACATCCCTCATTAAGCAGAACTAGCAGTTTAAGCTTAGCCAATAATCAGTACCATAATTATTGCACCAATGCCACCTCTACTCCCATTCTATTCTACCCATTGTAAACCAGCCTAGTAATAGCCCCACCTACTTTCTAAATGCGGGATAGTATAACCAAGCGGGACCTAGGAGTCCCTATAAGGGCTAAAAGCTAACATGCACACCACTAAATCGTTTGGATATTGCATTAAAATGCGTCATCCCATAAAATAGACTGTTGGGCCTATATATAAAGAGCTTATATTAACTGCTCCAACTTTTAACTTTAGTAGTATTTCTAGTATCTTTAACTTGAATTCCTTGTTTGCGTTAGCCGCTAGAGTCACTATACCAAAGTAAACTACGTTAAATATACTATTTTCGCAAGCTTACACGCTTTATTACTTTCCATAGTGTCCATTAAGGCAATAGTAAGTGTAGTTTTGGTTAGCGTAGTCTTCTAGATCTTCTAGATTATCTTCTCTAAGCTAGATTATACGAGGTCTACATACAACTTATTAATTACGGATACTATATATATCCTATTCCGGTAATCTTTCGTTGGAGTTTCGTGCTTACTTATTTTTTACATTGCTATGTTTAATTTTGCGAGCTTACTGCGAGTAATATTATCTAAGTAGTAGGGCAGTTTGGAGGGGTAGGCTTTATTGGCCTATTTACATTTCATATACTAGGCATACTGATTTGCTAACACATATAGATATTAAAATACTTGGCATTTTAAACAAGCCTTAAACATTTAACACCCTAATACTTAAGTAAGTATTACTAGTAACGCTTAGGCTTTACCATTTTTATTAGTGAGGATTTAGTGGTAATATTTTCAATACCTTAAATATACCGCTAAAGGTAAGCAACTGTGCAACCCGCGTTTCTCTACCTGCAATAGGCTACTAACCCTTATTTTCCATAAGTATACTTATAACGTCCCTTCTCATCCTCTATAATATTTGGCGGCCTAATTCGAACCCTATACATGCTCTAACAGGAACTACTACACTGTATAACCTTTAAACGATCTCCGCTATGCATAGCATCCTATAATCAACATATATAATGGCCACTATGCGGGCCGCTATATATATTAGACGCCTGGCATCCTATCTACACAAATACATTTGCGGTGCCTTTCTGCCCTTTATAATATTTAGCGGCCCAGATTTCATATATAGCTATAATTAGACCTCTAAATAGCACACTATATATAACTATTAACCGGTCTTTTCCGCGCCTAGTAACCCTCTGTAAATACATCCCCTTTTCTAATATTTAATAGTTCTTAATTTCAACCTCTGCTCCAAGATAGGCGTTTAAACAGCATATAGCTAATACACCTATAAAACTAGCGGCGGAGCAAAGAACTTAAAGGTATATAGGATGTGCTTTAGCAGATTCGTTTATAGCGTCTTCTTACCATCTAGCAACCCCAACTCACGCCTTAAGCACTATTCTTAGCCTTTACCGATCTTTACTACCCGCGATATTAACAGTGTCCCTACATTCCATAAGTGTCTGGCATAGCTGGGGGTAAGAAGATATTTGCCCTATAAAAACCCTCTTCTTACCTTAATACGTTTAACAACCTCTATCTAAGATAGGCATTTACTAGTCTTCGTTACTTACAGCACTAATATTAATTAGGCATTAGTACTTCTAGGAAAAGTCTTTATCACCTACCGCATATATATATTTTAGGCTAACTTAGCTAATTTATACCGCAATCTACACCTTACTATTTATAATACAGCATTAAGGGCGTCGGTTTCGGCCGATTAAGTCGTCTATACATATAAATAGACTCCTAAGGATCGTATATCCTATCTTATAAAGACCTTGTTGCTACTAACTACACTTAACTTTTAGGTAAGCAAAAACCGCACATCTCTATACTAAGATGGGGCTGCTAATACCTTTATCTCCCTAGATATACTAGTGGCGCCCAGTTCTCCCCTTCTAGGCTATTTAGTGATTCCAATTAAACATCCCTATTGCTTAACAAAACATCCAAAATCCTGTATATGGCTTTAAGTCGCGAATCCACCCTTAAACTTAATATATAGGACAGGGAAGCCTAGCATAGGGAATTGCTTAGCTATAGTAGATTAGTAGAGGAACCTAATAGCTAGATATAGGACCTAAATTTTTTCCGCTTCTATAATGTATTTGCCGGCCAAGTCAATTTTAAGAAAAGTGTTTTAACTAAACAACTTTTTAACATTAATAAAGGGGTAAGTAAAAGACTAATTTTAAAAATTATTAATTAATATTGCAATAGCGTATTTATATTGTTGGTTTAAGCACTAACCACATTATAATTAAATTAACTCTTAACTCTAAAACCTACCACACCATAATTTCTAAGGATTAGATGAAGGAGTTTAAACATCTAAAGTAGATGGCGGAGAAGGTTTAAATAGGCGTTAACTTTACTAAGCACTTTTTTATTTTTATGGGCGCGGGTCTTGTTACGCAGTAGGCTAAAAGCTAGCGCTGTTAAACGCGGTAGATTAAGCGTTAAAGTTATTCTAAAAAGGATACACGTTTTTTATAGGCTAGTAGATGGTTACTATAGGGGGATTCCTAATATATTTTTGCGCTCTTTCCCCAGGTCAAGAAAGGCCCTTTTAATATTACTAAGGTTTTAGTAAAGGTTTTACCGCTTTTTACAGTCTAAGTTACTGTTACAGTAAATAATCAATAAAAATCGCGGATATTACTTTCACTAGATATAGATAGTGGGGTTTTCTAGTCATATAACTAGCTTTATCCGGGTAGAGAGGTAGTAGAAAATGCTTAGCATATATATAAGCCAAATATTGACCTAGAACTTTAGAAGTTATATTAGTCCTTAGCCAAGCGACTAACGTTTAAAGCTCTAACTAATTAACCAAATCTGTCGCAGATTAGACAAAGCTGATGACAACTTCTTAATATATATATAGAGGCTCTAGAGCTATATTTAATAAAGCAGAGTTCTTATTCTTAATTATCCTATTTAACACCAAATTACGCCCTTAAATATTACTTGAAACTAGAACTAGGAAAGAAAACCAACAAAACATACCATCTAAAAATATTCTGCTGGGCTTAGCGCAGCTTATAGACAATAAGAAATATAGCGACTTAAAACTTATATACCAGGGGCTGGAGTTTAAAGTCTATAAAGCGATTATATGCACCCAATCTCCTGTGCTTACAGCTGCCTGTAATAGGGGCTTTTAGGTAAAAGCTAACTAAATATCTAGTAGAATTAACCCCAACTAGGAACTAACTAATGGGTAAAAGGTAGCAACTAACATAATAAATATCAATAAATTTAATTCCGGCACCATTAAGAAAATAATCCAATTTATATACAAGAGTAACTATAATAATAGTAAGGAAGAGTAAGGATCCAATATTACAAGTATAGAAACACTTAGCTAAGGTAAGGGATATGTTTACACACTAATCCAATTTATCCGTACTTAAACTTTAATTTATAGAATTAGAGGTAGCGTAATTTAACAACGCTAATGCCTTATCGCCATCTAAACTAGACAATAGCGGTGGTAATAATAAAGACACAACAATATAGCCAATAATAGCCAATATCACACTTCGCCACGTCTGTGTTAATGCAATTACTGATTACTACAATATACTACAGCTAAAAGAGCTTATAAATATAAAAATCTAATATATTCTAGGAACTAGCTAGTTTATAGACGGGTTTCCTAATATTATTAAAAATGTCTTCAGTCTAATAGGTAACTTAGCATTACATAATATAATTACCTTAATAGCGGCCAAGCACATTAAAGAGCTTATTAAACTTAAGGACTTTATAGAGCTAGACATTATAAGCAATTTCGCCATCAGCATTATATGGACGGCGATTACCGCATCTAAGGATATAGAGGAAAATTTTATATAGAAACTTTAAGCTATCCAATCTCAGCTATAACAAATAGAATTACTACTTTAATCCACCAAGGCGAGGTGCGCCGCGGCTAAGCGCAAAAGCGAAAATATTAATGACTGTTTTAATACCCTCCGTAAGACTAGGACCTATTGTAATATTAATTACAGCGCCGAGTTTACATATTATATTAAGGATAGTAGTTATCTATCCAACCCTAATTATCCTTATATACTTCATTGCTCAAAGTGCCAGCGTTATGCATAAGTAAAGATGTATAGCTTAGGAGATTAGCTTAGGTAGAAAGTTATTATATAATACCTCTCTTCCTTTCTCTATTTAGGTTAATCTAAGAAATTTAAATGTATATCTTATCTATAGTCGGTCCGTCAGATATTATGTAGTAACTATACCATCTATCCCCTATCAGCCACCCTTTACCCCTTACCCCTTACCTCTTACCCTTTACCCCTTACCCCTTACTCCACCCTTTATCTTATCCTTTATCTTACCTTTACCTTACCCTCACCTCACCTATTATCCCTCGCCCCGCCCTAGACGAATTACAAAATCCTAGTATTATATCTATTCTACTAAATACTAGAACAGGATTGGATGACAATAGACTAAAATAAAATAAAAAGTGGCAAAGAATAAAATAAGCGCGTAATGACTAGGAAAAGGTCCTATATATACTAAACGCATAGTTCTAAAGATACATTTTATGCTTAAGGGTTACTTCGCAAACATTACATTTAATCTCACCCTGCTATAGAAGTTTAGAGAGATACGCTTATCAGAAATACTTTATAAAAGTAGTTAGAGTATAGAACTTATATATACGCTTGCCAATTAACAGCTTTTAGTTCCTAAGGCAGATAAAGTATATCTTCAGTCTTTTTTCCTTATATAAGGATGACTTTGCCCTCTCTAGCGCTTTAGCCGCTTCTAAAATCTTAGTATCTTCTTTAATCTTAACTTGGCTAAGGGCGATACCTATCCTAAACTATCTCTAGTAATAACTCGGCCGATACACTCTGCCTTTCTTAACATTGCAGTAATCTACAACCGCATTAATGGCATTATTGCGTCTGCGTATCTTATCTTCTAGTGACGTGCCAGGAAGCGTTATAATTACTTTAATAAGGCGTTTATATTCAACTAATCTATTATCGCAGGATTTTAAGGTTGCTTTAATATCCTCGCTAAATTTAACCTTAGAAAGTTGCCGCTTAATATTAATTACAGCTTATTTATTATCCTAATTCTTCTTAATATTTTCTAATAGCGCATTTCTTTAACGTTGCCTTTCATTTGTAATTTCCTAGCTAAGCTTTTAATATTCTATACTTTTTACGGTTTTGCGCTTAAGGCTAAGCTTTAGCTTATTTTAAACTTTAATTAAGGAACGAATACGCGGGTTCTTGTTTACCGATAAGAATTATTCTATTATTAGGTGCTATGGCCGCCGCGGGTTAATTAATTAGCTTATTTAGTATACTGCTTTTATTAACTTTTCTTAAGGCTCTAAGCCTTAAACGATTGCCTATATATCTACACCAACACGCCACAGAAGGTAGTGCTTTAGGAATATTCGAGCGTCAGCGTACTACATCATTAGGTTCTAAAGGGCATCACTTACGTTACCTAGGTAGTATAGGCATTAGAAAGGTTTTAGTAGAACTAGCTCTATATAATAGAACTTACTATTCTCATTAAATGCCTTGCCTGCGCCGTAACGGAGACTATATGGGCGCGCAACCTGCCAAAATCCTATAATTGCGCCAAGGTTCTTAATCCAGGGCAAAAGAGTTAAGTATAGTAAAGGCTAGTTAAGTGAGACCTTATGGCCGTAGGGGGTTTTAATTAATTGCCAAAATATAGGGATATTATCTAGGTCTAAACAGAGTGGTAGCAGCAACTTGTTACGCCTAGGCTTAATATATAGCTTGCTAAGCTACTCTACGGACGTTAGATTAGGGGCTTTAAAAGCTTAATTAGCAAAAAGAAGGCCTAGGAGAAAGACGTAAGGGCTAAAAATAAGCAAAGGGTTAAAGATAATCTCAGGAATTAAAAAAGTATTACTAGTTCTCTATAAGCGTAAGGAGAGAAATGGGGTAGAAAGAGAACATACGCTTCTTTTATACCAAGATATTCCTTAGTAAATTTAAATATAAACTTAGGCACAATCTTATAAGGCCCGCCTTCTAGGTCACGAATGAGTGTAATCGTTATATGTCGGTAGCATAGGTTAAGAAGAGCTTTAGGTTGGCTTATAGTGCAAAGGCCTAGCTATAGCAAGAAATGGACTTGCATCTAATATCACCTAACTATATATCTCTTTCTTGTTATAACCAAGTTAGTTTTAAGAACTAGGGCAAGATCCTCTGCGTCTATAACAGGCTTTTCTTACTTCTTATTACTTAAGCTATGTTTCTTTGCCAGTTTCCAAAGTACCTAAAAAATATATCTTAGCTCTACCTTACTTTACTAGGCTAAAGGGTTAACTAGAAATGTAATTACCTTATATATCTAGCGGGTTAATTTACTAGCAATTTTTCTACTAGTTGCTCTCTTATATATAAGGCGATAGTACTTCTAGTATACACTAAGCGAGCTAGAAAGCTTTGTCCCGCACTATTTCCTACCCCCCTTCCCTTGTTTTTGATTTAGGAGTCAGTTAAAAAAGCTATAAAGCAGCCAAAGTGAGAGGACTTAGTATGTTTTCTTAGGGTCTTTCCTTATATAGGTACAGTATCTGGAAATTATCAGCTCTAGGTTAAGCCTAAGAGAAAGCCGTAGAATAGGTTATTACTTACTAATACTATTAATCTTTAATGCGGTTAAGGAGATTCGTACTACTATCAGCGTAGTCCTATGTCATGAAATTAGATTCCTCAAACTCTTTTAACTATTTAAGGTAGTATTCTAGTAGATAGTCTTAATCCTTATAAAGCCATGCTTAAGCGGGCGCTTTATAAGCATTGTTAGATCCAGCAATGCTATTAGCGTCACAGTTAATGCCACTATTAGTGTTGCAGTTGGCGTTACTATTAGCATTACTATTAGCATTACTGTTAAAGACAGTTGGCTCTGTCCTATAGCTGTCACCGTCGCTGTCCGTGCCTATGTACTCATATCGGTGACGTTGGACGATAAGCTACAATCTAATAATCAAGCGCGCCGTATTCTAGGGAGTTAGAAGAGAACTTAGGGTAATAACAAAAGGAAGGATATAGAGAGTAATATAGGGTTAAGAAGATAGGAGGGTAAAGAATAAGAGAAATAAGGCCTAGGTTAAATAAATCAGAGGTAGGAGCCATGGAGTATATATAGCTTTAGCGCCAGGCGCGTGGAAGGGTCACACTTTTAGATAAACTGGTCTGCCCGTAAAACGGGGCATAGGGGGGTAAGCGAGAGGCTTAACATTAGACTGGCAAGCAAGAGGCTTAAGGCGGCGGGGAGTTTTGGCGACGCGACCTCCAAAAACGGCGATAGAACCCTCTAAAACCGGCAGTCAGATCTCCATTTTCTTTTTTAATAGAGTAAACTTTTAGTTAAATATAGTACGCGCTAAAACCAAGTTAGAGCTCTACTAAAGGCTCTATAGTACTCCTTCCTTATTATACTAGGACAGAATACCTCTAGTGACATAGTTAGATAAGTTAGCTTCTATAATACTCTTTTAGTTTAGGTTAAAGTGTTAAAGTATAGGTGCGGTAGTAAATATAACTTTTAGGTAGGCAAAGGCCTTCTTATATTCCTTATTAAAGATAAAGGCTTTATCCTTTTAGGTTAAAGCTATAAGGGGCAAAACTAGGGCGGAGAAGTTATTAATAAACTATTAGTAGAAGTTAGCAAATTCTATAAAAGCTCTTACGTCCTTAATATTCTTAGGTTCTTACTAGTTTATAATTACTTTAATCTTCTTTAGGTCTATTTATATGCCGTCTATAGAAATAATAAGTCTAAGATATAGAACTTCCGTTTTATAGAACTTGTACCCATCTATATTTAACTATAGGCTAGCTCTATATAGGGCTTCTAGAATAAGGTTAATATATTTCTTATATGCAGCTAGGTTATTGCTATATACTAGGATATTATTAATATAAGTAGTATAGAAAATATCTAGGTAAGGTTATAGGGTGTTATTTATAAAGTATTAAAATAAACTTGGGGTATTTGCGAGGCCAAATAGCGTTATTAAATATTTAAATAGTCCGTCTCTAGTACAGAATGCAGTAAGCTATTTATCTCCTTTACTAATATAGAGGCGGTTAAATATATAGATAAGGGTAAGTTTTATATAGTAGTAAGCCTTACTTAATTGGTTTAATATCTCTTATATTAATAAGAGCGGATACTAATTTTTAATAGTAATAGCGTTAAAAGCTTAGTAGTCTATATAAAAGCGTAGATTGCTTAGGTTTCTTAATAAAGATTATAGGTATAGCTATAGGTAAAGAGCTTACTCTAATAAATTCTTTACTAAGGTATTTATCCAAGTACTTCCGCAGTACTTAGAGTTTATTTTAGGATATTCTATATACGGGTCTAAATCCTAGCTGTTTTCCTTCTTTAAGTATAGTCTTATAGTTATATAGCTGGTACTCTGCTAACTTATTAGCTTCCTTTTATAAAAATACTTCTACATATTTATAGTGGCATACTAGTACTTATATTTAGGTTTTTTGGCAAGTTATACTAATAGGGTAGCTCTAATTATATAGATATCTAAGGTATTAAGCAAGCTTAGGTTATCCTTAGTTTCTTATATAGTTTTAGGTTTAGTATTAGGTACGGAGTTAGTATTAAATTTAGGTTTAGGTTCTTTAAGTATCCTTTTTATAGTAGAATACTAGTTCTTCTAGTACTTTTATATATTAAGCTTAAGCTTCTGCTTGGTTTAGGGTATAGTAGTTAGAGTTAATTTATATAGTCTAGTATAATTTCTAGGTTCTTGGTAGATGTTAGTAGAATTAGGTAGACTTTTTAGGTATAGGGTAGATATTAGTAGAAATTTTAGACTAGTAGATCCTAGTAGATTTTTTAGATTTTAGTTTAGGGTCTAAATAGCAAGTTATAAAATACTTCTGCTTATAATAGGAGGCGGTAAATTGAAGCTTAAGGTTATTTTAATTAATAGTTACTTTATATAGCTCTATTTAGGATTATTTAAAGATTACTAGGTAATCTAGGGTAGTTATAAAAAGCCTAATTAGTTCTTTATGGTTTAGGTATTAAAGTTTTAGGAATACTATATAGGTAATACAGCCTAAGATAATATGTTTACTATTAAATCTAAATACGTTAATATACTAGTTAAGGGGGGTTAGAGTAAAACCATTATCTTACGCGAAGATCTTATTAATAAATTCTATACCGCTGGCTCCCGTATTAATTAGAACTTAAGTATTAGCCTATTAATTATTTTACTAAAGATAATAGTTAATAGTTATACTATAATCCTAAAAGTTAGAGTTTATAATATCTAGAGTATTTAGTAAGATGCTAAGGCAGTGCTGTTCTAAAGAGCGATTTAGCTCTAAGATTTTCCTTCTAGAGGCAATTAGGGCGGGGTTCCTATAAAACATTAGTTATAGCTTTATTCTTATAAGTAGTGCTTACTAAATATAGGGCTAGAACTAGATAAAGATTAGAAATAGTAACTAGAGGATTAATATAGTAAACGGTTATTAATATTAGCTGTTTATAAATTATATTAGGGTATAGAGATAGAGTAGTATCTTAAAATATAAGTCTTGCTTCTATACTTAAAGTAAAGGCCTAGCTTAATACGTTATTCTTATTTAAGAGACCCTAGTAGGGCATACTCTAGGGTTTTAAAGTTAATATCTATAGCGTTAGGGTACTTAAACTAAGAAGATAACTTAATAGGGACTTATAGGGCTGTTATATTATATTAAGAAGCGGGCTTTAGTATTAGACTTAGTATATTATTATACCATTTATTAATAACATTTACTTAGGCGTTAAGGGCTCCTAGTAGGTCTATACCTATTAAAGAGGTTTTTAGTTTAGGGCTTAGGGACTTAATAAGGCTATTAATTAGTATAGAGTCGTTCTAGCCTATTTCCCTTACGTAATAATTAAACTTAGAGAAGTATACTAAGAAGCTTTTTATTTCTTAAGTTATATAGTTTATTTTCCTTTAGGTAATAGCTTAGTGGTTTAAGTTACTATATATAGCTTTAAGAAGTACAACTAGGCCTTATACTAAGTTTGGTTAAAGAGGTTTAATAAGGTTAGCTATATCTCCTTCTAGTTAACTTAGGGCGTGGTAAAGTTAATTAGCTTTAGTTATGTAGCGGTTAGTATTGCTAGTTAGCTTATTTTTAAGTCAGCTTAGAAATAATTAGAGTTCTTATTATTTACTAGTAAAGACTAAATAATATCTATCTCTAATACTAGATACTATTTATTAGCTAACACCATTAGAGCAAATTTTTTTGGAGCTCTTGCTGCACCTAGCCCAAAAAGACCAAAACCAACCAAAAGAACCCTAAAAAACACCCAAAGAATCCCCCTAAGATGCATACATCGCAGGGAAGGCACACGTTAACCAACAGTGGTTCGCACTCGCGCGCGACCGCCAGATCCACGCCTAACAACAGCCCTCCATAACAAAGACAGGCGAATACCACACTATAAAGTAGAAATACCTCTATTAAGAAGGCATCTAACAAAATATAAAGCCTACTAGACGCGTCTAGTATCCAGAATTACGGGGGAGTAACTATTAGCTATAATAAACTAATATAGCTAGCAGAATAGCTCCGCCAGTCTAGTAAGCCCTAGGTGCCCCTCCAGCAAACCCTTAATTAAATCCTCCAACGGCTAAGCAAAATTAAAAACAAATAAAAACCCCCCTTTACTGGCGAACCTCACCTAGGCCGCCATAGCTGCGATTCTATAGCATAGGGAACCCACCCCCCTTAAGACAATAACCGGGTATATAATTACAATATAACCAAACACAGAAAAAGCAGAGGGGCTTAGGGGACAATCAGAAACAGAAGTCCTTATAAAGATTTATAAAGAGGTCTATAACGCAGTTATAGTCCAACACCTTAAGAGCGGAGACATTAGAGTCACCCTAAAGGACCAATAGGCAAAGGAACGAGCTATAAGAATAGGGGACAGGCTGGGAGAACGTATTAGCATAAAAGTGCTATATAAAGATTACCTAGTTGAAGTCCTAGCGGTTCCTATAAGCCTTAGGGTAAAAAAGGGACGCCAGGCGGACAACACAGCAACTATATAGGAGATAGTAAAGCAAACGGAACACCTTATACTAGGTCTTAAGATTACCTAAATCCAATAACTTTAATAGGAAAATGCAAACTAAGCAAACAACAAGAACAATAAAAGGATATAAAGGTCGCTAGAGACTTACTAGGGAGACGCTAGTTAAATATATAGCTCCCTTATTATCAGTACATATATACTAGGAATGCAAAAACTCCTTATCCAAAAAGAAATAATTATAAATGGCCTTATATATAACGCAAGGCTCTACAACCACAGACTACACCTAGAATGATGCTACCGCTATATATAATAGGGACACACCCAATCCACATACACAGCATAGGTATGCTGCGGCCACTATATAGGCCCCTATAATACAAGACACTACTTAAATTAAGACCAAATAAAATGCGCAAACTACCACCAAAGCATACATAAGGCGTGGGAGAGAGAAGACTGCATTAAATATAGGAGACAGAAGGTAAGGGCTTAACAGCTACGGGAACAACTACACGCTAGGTTATACAAATAGAAACAATAGGCGATAAGCCAGGGAAATATAGGTGCTTTCCTAGCGTTTCCTACCTTTAATATTAGGGGGCTAGGCCAGCCATCCCAAGCCTTAATAGGCCAGAAACGGCGCCGCGTAATATCACCAGACTGAACAGGGACATAAGGGTTACAGGGGACACAAGGAAAAGAACGCCCTATAGGAAGGCCCCTATAGACAGCTATAGCAAGCTTAAAACCAGGACAATTAAGAATTAGATTTAACGCGGCAAATATAACATTTATAGCCGACCTATAAAGGGCCTATAGTTAACTAGTAGGGGAAGAACTAAAGACAATAATAGATTTAGATATAAAAGCGCTAGTAAAAACACAAGATATAGGAATAGAAAGCTCTATATAAAATAAGTAGCAACTAGGGTATAGATATAAGAGACAGAAATTCTAAATATCCTAAAGAAAGTGGAAACAGAAGAAGTGAGGAACAAAAAAAAGACAAAGGACCCTTGCTAAGGGTCCACTACCTATCCATTATATAGTATAACTGCGGCAACACAAACCACCATCTTATAAGGCCCTTACTAGACAGTCTAGACCTAGAGAAACACTATATCCTTGCTATATAAGAGCCGTACTATAATACCTATATACAATTAACATACTGCCCCTAAGGATTCCAGCTCCTATATAAACCAAAAGCAGCCACTTATATATGCTTTATAATTAGTAAGGCTATTAGCCTGTCCTTATAGTTATAGTAGGCAGTTAACCTAGATATTGCAGTTATAATAGTCCAGACATATAGGGGACCAGTATAAATTATTAATGTGTATAACCCTAGGGTTAAAGGGGTCCCATAAACAGAGAATATTATATTAGTAATAAGCTTACTAGAAACCAAAGGCATAGAGTCCATCCTACTAGGAGATATAAACCTCCACCACCTATAGTAGGGGGGGATCTATGTTGCTGCTAAATAACAGGTAGAATGCCTACTAAGAGCTATAGATACCTAGGGCCTTAAGCTAGCTACCCCCCTAGGAGTAATTATATGGCAACAAGGAACCTCCAGAAGTATAATTAACCTTATATTTATAGACAAAGGCCTATACTAGAGACTTAAAAGGTATAACCCTAAAAAAAAATAGGCAATCGCTTTAGACTATATCCCTATCTAAATATAGCTAGATTTAGATATTAAGGCGCAACCAAGTAGTAAAAGATACGCAATAAGGAAGCTTAAAACAGACAGTTTCCTTAATACAGTTAAACAATAACTTTAAGACCTAGAAGAAATCCACCTAATACTAAATAAGCGAGGCTTATTAGCCACCCCTAAGGAAATTAACCAAAGATTAGAAAGGATCCAGGCAGCAATTAAAAATAGGCTAAAAGAGCACTACCCAGTCTTAAAACCGGGCCCCTATACGCAACACATATAGTCCGCATAATGCGCGGTTCTTATTGCTAGCCAACAATAAGCAAGAAGGAAATATACAAGCAGCCACAACCCTAAAGATAAGAAATAATACAAAGATATAAGAAACCAGTTAAAGAATACCCTAAAGAAAAAAGCAAGGAATAACTAAAAACGGTTTATAAATAAGCACACTTCTAACCCAAGCCTCCCCTACAACAAGGGCCTTTGGGCCATAGCGAAATGGGCAAAGAAAAAGGCAGGGCGCCTAGCAGAAGACCCACACCTACCACCCCTACAAAGAGTTGGGGAACCATAGGCTACTAATAATAACAATAAGAAGGCAAAGATCCTTATAAAAAGGTTCTTCCCCTAACCAGCTCTAGCAGACCTTAGCGACATTATAGGTAAAACACTGGTGACTTACCTAAGGGTCAACAGCGACATAATAACAGAGGAAATGGCTAGAACTATTAGCCGCCTTTTAAACAATATAGTACTAGGACTAAATAGGATTCCAAATAAGGCCTTAAAGACCTATAGACTACTTATAGCACCCTAGCTTACAGATATAGCTAGGGTGTAACGGGCTCGTATAAATACTTCTGAACCGAAGCTTATAGATTGCTACCATACAAGAATACTAAGCTAAGGAGAAGAAGAAGTCTGTCAGAGACTGGCAAGATACAAAGGGGTCGCCAAGGCGCTAGTAGTAAGCGAGCCAATGGCGATTTTCCATCCCGGGGATGGAAAATCCTAATTGGTTGGCAGGAGTCAGGGTCCACTGAGTATGGCAGGTGGCGTTGCCCTAGCACTGTCACATCACCCCCCCCTCCTAAAAAAGCCTGCCCTTAGGCGTTGTCCGAGCTCCTTATTGTCATCTAAATTGTTATAGTTATCCACCCCTTCTTCCTAGCATTTAATCCAGCTTTCTAATTAGCGTGGTGGTCCAGGGAGGTTAGGGTGGGCTAGGTGGAAGTCCCGTAGCTTATAAGGAGAGTACTTAAAATTAGATGTGGGGTACTATTCTAGATCTTCGTTGTGACCTACCCAGCTCGCACGGTATTTTAGGGTACCGCGGTCTTTCTTAACTGCTAAGATCTCTTCAACTTCCTATTCCTCATCCTCTGCAATCTGAATTGGTGGTAGGGGGTCGTTGTACTATCTAGGCAACGGGTCGTCCGCGGCCTTCCATAGTTAGTCTAGAGAGAAGACAGGGTGGATCTTTATTAACTCTGGTAGCTTAACCTTAAAAGAGTGCCCTACCTTCTTAGGGATCTCGTAGGGGCCAGCTATTTAGTAGTCTAGCTTGCGGCTCGGCCTCTAGGTCTTCTAGTTCTTCGTTAACACCCATACCTTATCTCCTACGTGGAAGTCTACCTCGCGATAATATTAGTTTACGTCGGCCTCTTTCTTCTCTTATGCTTTTTTTATAATTGCTTGGGTAGTCTCCTAGGCTCTGTGCATTCTCTTAGCGAATATCTGGGCCTCTTCGTAGCTAAGGCGTTCGCGGGCCATTATAGGTCCTATAGGTCTATCCCAATCAAAGGATGTTTGTGGCTTGTATCCATAGATTAACTTAAATGGCGACATTCCTATACTATTATAAGGGAGCGTAAGCTGTGCGTAGTCTATTATAGGCAGTAGTTCCGACCAGTTGTCCTAGTA
>Ga0307507_10001079_pt1 | contig 60508 bp, 17 predicted proteins | sample 7_EM_MG_FD_207223 | JGI IMG/M metagenome (GOLD analysis project Ga0307507, IMG submission 207223) | Populus trichocarpa ectomycorrhiza microbial communities from riparian zone in the Pacific Northwest, United States - 7_EM | ecosystem: Host-associated > Plants > Roots > Unclassified | place... | reverse complement strand
TGCTGACTAATCAAGGGGGAGGCGCGTCAGTATATAGACTACGTAGTCTACCTTAATAGAATCGACAGTCACCACCATCCCAAAGAGCATACGATACTATACGTATTTCGTGCCCCGGGATATGACTCACTTGTATCAATAAGTTGATACAAACATCTTTTAAATTAAGAAATTTACATTCTATTTAAAAATAGATCAGCGGATATCTATATAGCGGATATTTAATTATCCACAAAATAAATAGGGAGTTTCAATTCCTTAATCTAAACTTGCTAAGGTAAAGACGTTTTATCTAAGCTTATATAATCTATATATAATGCAATAAGCGCGTTATAATAACGTCTAGGAACGAGGTAAACTAGTGAAGCACCCCTAGTGGCTACCTGATTTTCAACGAATGCGGCCTTCCTGCGAATAGGCCACGGAGCAGATCGTCTGAGACATAGGCGCCGAGACGAACCTAATCTCCCAGAACTAAGCGCTAGAATGGGATCTCCCGAAGGCTGACGCCCTCCGGGCTTACGTGCACCTACGGTGCTTATCGCCTACATATCCACCACGCATCATCGCTTGGACAGGTGTAGTTGCAATCTTGAGAGGACAACGCACTACAGGTAGTCATTTCTCCTCTAACGATGAGATCTTGAAGACATAACGAAACCAAAATTTTACGGGAATGGCAGCACGATGTTGGATCGACCCGGTAAAAGAGATGTTAATTTGAATAGCTGCAGCTTCGCGAAGGGGTATCCTCCAGACCTATAACGATTATCAGAAAGTTGTGTGGCACTGCACCTGCATGCAGGCTTGTGCATCTCGGATGTGTTGGCCGCGGAGGTAGCTTTACAGCTAGGGTAATATCGACCTGTGACGACGGCTGTCAGACATCAGTATCAGCCTAATTTTGATCTGTTACACCACCCTCCAGGGACCCCTGTAAGGGGTCAATTCTCTTATGTATATTAGGGCTCTTAGAGCCACCTTGAATAAAAGAGATCACTCGTACAATTCTGTGTCTCTACCTATCAGCTAGCTAATGTCATTTGTCTTGATACCTGCCTGGCTGACAGGATGCACACCGTGCCAAAGGCACAGCAGAAACTCTTGCGCCATGGCGGGAATGTAATATGGTAGGTAGGAGGCCTTGATCGGTAATGGACAGAATTTATCTGTAGAGCCCACCACCAGCACGAGCCAAATCAGGGTTGCAGGCCAGATAGAGAATCCGTCCGATCACAAGGTATGCACATTGGGAATTTCCATCAACAATTGAACTCGCGGCTTTGTCAAGTGAGTGTTTTGGGGTTGGCGGGCAAGGCTGGCTGGTGTAGCTAAGGCCGAAGACGCAAAAGTGTGTCAAAAATTAACGAAGTGTAGACCGTTTGAGGACAATGGGTCTGGTACGGACTTGGCAGCTGGATCGTAATATGTTTCTGATATTGCGGCGTGGACAATAGGCTATATTAGATGAATGGGGGCTTCAACAGGCAGTCAAAAACACGCCCGCCGTTCGGAATAAGAAATCGACGCTACAGTAGTGTGAACTGGTTTTGGCATTTGCAACCTTACTGGGGGGACGCAGAAGGCGTCAAGCGGGTATGCGGGTGGTGGGGGAGGGGCCGAGGTGCTGCGCGCTGCGCCTTCTCTAGCAGGGCAAGCTCACCTGACGCCCCCCCGCTGCGACTCTACTCTCCGGTTTCAAAGACTGACATACTATGGGCGGGTGGAAGCGCTGCCCAGAGTGTGGATAGGGCCCAGACCCCCTGCTCGATATAGAGAGCTTAATTGGGCAATCACTACTCGTGTGCGGAAGTGGAGCCACCGGATGGACATCTCTCCTTCGCATCACTAACTAGCTCCCACGCTTACTATATACAGGACCTGCCCCGCTCCGTTGGTTCTCGCCCTCTCACACCCCTGACTCCAGTGTTCAGTCAGATTTCCACTACCCCATCCGTGCCCGAGCGCGTCATACTCTGCGCGTCACTAGAGCTCCGCGCTCAAGGTTTCGAAACAATTTTCATACCCCGTCTAACCACCCCACAAAATGGCCGTGCTCACCAACGAGAAGGAGTTCGCTCCTCAAGTCGACGGACCCGGGCACTCTCAGGACCATTCAGCCGAAGAAGTAGGCCATCATGCCGCACTCCCGCGGAGCTGGAAGTACAGACAGCTCAAGATCGGCGGCTTTCGCCTGCCATTCTATGCATCGCCGCAAATCCAGCTGGTCATCGTCGCTTTCGTCTGTTTCCTGTGTCCTGGCATGTTCAACGCCTTGACTGGCATGGGCGGTGGCGGCAACGAGAACGTCACAGCCGCTGACAACGCGAACACTGCGCTATACTCTACCTTCGCTGTGATTGGGTTCACGGCAGGGACCTTCACCAACGTCCTCGGAGTCAAGACAACTCTGTCCTTTGGTGGTCTGGGCTACTGTGTCTACATCGCCTCGTTCTTATGCTACGACTACACTCAGAACACGGGCTTCTGCATCTTCGCTGGAGCTTTGCTCGGCCTTTGCGCCGGTCTGCTCTGGTGCGCCCAGGGTACCATCATGATGTCCTACCCGCCTGAAGACTCCAAGGGTCGGTATATCTCCTGGTTCTGGATGATTTTCAACCTCGGTGCACTCATTGGAAGCTTGGTCAGTAGTCTCGGGTGATACCGCGTAATCCCTTACTTACAACCGTGCAGATTCCCCTCGGACAGAACATCCACGCGAAGAGCAAAACAACCGTCTCGACTGGCACATATGTTGGTTTCCTCGTCCTTACTGTTCTCGGTGCTCTCCTCGCATGGTGCCTCGTCAGCGCGAAGGACGTGGTCCGTCATGATGGCTCCAGGGTCATCCTCATGAAGAATCCGACTTGGTGGACTGAGATCATGGGTCTGTGCCAGACTTTCCAGACCGACCCTTACATCGTTTTCATGTTCCCAATGTTCTTCTCATCCAATTGGTTCTACACCTACCAATTCAACGACGTCAATGCCGCTAAATTCGACACCCGCACCAAAGCTCTCAACAACGTCCTCTACTGGTTAATGCAAATGGTCGGCGCATTCGTCTTCGGCTATGCGCTCGACCGCTCTAGCTTTCCTCGTAGGATCCGCGCTCGCATGTGCTGGGCTGTCCTCTTCATCCTGACGATTGCGGTCTGGGGTGGTGGTTATGCATTCCAGAAGAACTACACCCGTAAGGAAGCTGCTCAGGAGGGGTTCCCAATCTATGACTGGACCAGCCACGGCTATGTTGGTCCGATGTTCTTGTACATGTTCTACGGCTTCTACGATGCTGCTTGGCAGACTAGCGTTTACTGGTAAGCTCCTGATGTGAATCCGTATCTCAAAAGGGCAGCCGCTCACGTGCCTATAGGTATATGGGCGCTCTGACGAACAACGGCCGCAAGCTCGCCAACTTTGCGGGCTTCTACAAGGGCATCCAATCTGCCGGCGCTGCGATTATGTGGCGTCTGGACGGCGTCAAGAAGCCGTATATCAATCTTTTTGCATCCTGCTGGGCACTCCTTGGTGGATCTCTCCTCATTGCGCTGCCCGTAATCTTGACCAAGATCAAGGATCACGTCACGATCGAAGAAGATCTCAAATTCTCAGACGAGACCTACCAGGACGTTGCTCCTACAGGCGGCATCTCTGAGAAGACCGTTGCTTAGTGTTACGCTCTGCCGTGTCATCCAAATCAGATGTCTTCAAGCTGATGGTGCATTTGCTGTTCAATTTGAGCTCAGACAATGTGGACCGAACGCTATGGAGCGTTCTGTTGTTTGTTTGCTTGTTCGGTCAAGGATCTGGGATACCTAGCTGGACGAGATGACGGCGAATATGTTCATGAATTCTTGCATGCTTATCGAATTTCAGCATCATGAGATGGTTAAATGCAATATCACTCTGTAGCCTGGTCGACCCTCCACATCTACGTTAATAATATCAGCGAATCAGTTTAACTACCACATTCCCCTGCTAGGTTTTGACTCCTATCGTTTCGGCTTATTAGATAATCATACCCTGGTCTTTCAAGACGACTTCAACCTTCCAGTGGTCGCATTACACTTAACGGTCGTCTCCCTCCTATCGCACTATCAAATTTTCCGACTTCTCTGCATAACTGTTACCCATCGGCTAGTGGCTCTGTCCGCCTCGTGTCAGATGTCACCAGATTCGGCTTACGGCATCTTCCACAATAGTGATGCTAACTATCCCAGGCAGTGAACATCGCTGTGAGGCTTCCAACTCGTTTCGAGCCATTTAACTGCCGGAGACACTTCCTACGTTGGTCCCTAAATACAAACGGCTGTTGGATAGTAGCGCCAGAGTACGAAAATCAAGGTGTATCGCCGTGACATCGTAGCACTCATCCCAGGTTGGCGGCGCCCTCGTGTTGTCTGCAGCCAAGTGGAAACCTACAGTTAACTTCAATTCGTTGAATGATCTTGTGATCGCGTTTTCATAGTGTTGATGGATCGAAGGCGCCTGCGGCGTGTTTCCATGGATGACCATGTCTGGATGATGTTCTTCTTCTGCGAGTAAGCCGGGTCGGCGGCCGGGCATTGCAACGTATCGGCTGTGCCCATTGACCTGCCGATAGGCGCGGTGAGGCATTCAAGAGCTAGCCGTGGTTACACCTCTACGCCTTAGACTGTTGCAGGTTACGCTGCGCGGGATCACGATACTTGTGTCGAGAGACTTTGGTCGACTCTTTGAAGCAACTGCCCCAGAGACGTTCGTCGCATTTCTATTCTCTTTTCGAAATGAATGACCTGCATTCGGCCATGTTCTGGCCAAAGCGCTACAGCGGCTATCTGCCGAAGCAGCAAGGCACTGAAGCTCTTCCCTCCCATTCCACGCCGTGGATCTGAACCTGAAGTGGCGTTTCTGAGATTCTTACGATGCGGAGCAGCCGGGGTCGCAGCCCATTCCCGAAATTTGTCATCACGTGACCGCAATCAGCCGTCGCCGTAACACCCCCTAGTAATAGACGCAACGTACCGCCAAAGCCTCTCTGCCTGAGTTAATAGATTATAAAGTATAGTTTAGAAGAAGCAAAAGGCGCAAACTTACGGCCTCTTCTAGCTTCCCTTAGACCTAGGGTTAATAATATTTAAATCTATTCTTAGGTACTAGGTTTTCTATCTTTTAATACGCTATTATTGAGGACGAAGTGACCGCACCTATGTCTCAACTTGGTTCATTGATACAGTTACGTTAAATCAGCAAGAATACTCCTGGCTTATGCTTGCACCGCCTTAACTTACGCTCTACTCATGCTTGCTCACAGTTAGGTTAGGGTCAATCACAGTTGCTCAAGCTAAAATCTTACTGCCTCAGGTTACTCTTGGTCTTACTTAGTCTCGCTCGCGACCTCGATTCTAGGACCTTTTTATCATTAGAGCAGCCACCCTGTATGCTACCGTAAAATGGTAAAGTCTACGCGATCCGTATGAGCGTCCCGGTGTTCGTCCCCTGTGAATGTCTTTGACCCTCGAGGTATTTCTATGGCATGCAACGACGCTCCTGCCATCAGACGCAAGCTCGCCTTCGGACGCCAGCACTTACGAATTGTATTTCCGAACAGCTTCGATCTCTAGTTTTCTGTCCATCAAATATCAACAATGACAATGTCTGTGCCTCGGGCGGCCCCTTTAGAAATCGACCTCCATCGTGTCGTTGGTGGGAAGTCAATACCTGGAAGGGCACGGATATACTACTCCACAACAACATGCCTAAAGACCGAAGGCGCTAAACTCCAAACACGAGCGCGATTCTCTATATCCAAATTTTCAAAGACGGTCAGAAGCGGCTTGATATCAAGGGTGACATCTTTGACACCATCTCGATATTATTACGGTATCCGAACTCACTCACTTTTTTGTGAATGTTGGTTGCTCTTGATGAGTTAAAGGCTGTTTAGATGCGGATCAGCTGGTGAATAAGTCAAAGCTGTCGCGCAAGGGAGCTGTGTCGGGTTCGCCAACTTAGTTGGTAAAGCGAGTGAACATTCGGATAGTTTGAGAAGTATACTTACATTTCCGCCGTTTATGACATTGTCGTAATGAGATCCTGTACTGCTAATAGAAAGAGAGCCTTTTTTGATATGTAAAGTTGTTAACAGGAAATCCGCCTTCGGTTTAGGCGGTATAAATGTGCTTTACCTGTTTTAGTCCAGCGATCTTAGTTACCGAGCTCACTAGCGGGCTAGATAGTCCTGCATAACTGGATGAACATGGTCGTAAAGCAGGGTTTATTCTTCTAAGCTAAGTTATTCTATCTTTTGGCGGTCTAAGTTAGTACTACTCTCCGAATATTCATGAGCATTAAGAAATTGCAAAGCCAAAACCCAATTTTTAGTTCAGTTTCAAAACATCATACCCGTATTTGATAACCATCTCCGAATGACTCTTGGTAACTATAGTGGTTAAGAGAGTGATTGAGTAAAATAAAGGGAGTTATTATACATTGTGGATCTTCTTGTGCTTGCTAAACCCTAATGAGGATTTATACTCTTTCCCACAATTAGGTGCTTTACAGGTGTAACGAACGCCCTCGTAATCCCTTTTAATATGTGCCCATCTCCCTTGCTGAGACCAAAAGACTTCTATACACTCAGGACCAGCGTGGTTGTCAATAATTTTATTATCAATCTTACTAATCAATATCGTTATCGATAAGGATTGATAAGATCAATATTGATCGACGGTCTTATCAATAACCTACAAAAATTTTCTATTATTTAAAAATTTGTATAACAAATGGCTTCTAAGGCAGATTCATCTTTTCTTACGCCTTTATTAACCCAGAAATTAATTAAAATAAAGTTAAAAACAACTAGAAAACGCTTAGCTGTTAAAACATAAGAGCACGCTCGTCTACCCCAGGCCGGAGAGCTAGAATTCTAGGGTAAAAACCGCATCTTCTATTATAAATACTGTATAAATCTACCGTACAGTGCTCTAGCTAATAATAATTTCTAATTTTATCTTAAGAGTAGGTATAAAATTAAGGTTAAGTTAACTCTAGGCCAAGTTTAGTTAGTAGCGCTTAATTAACTAAAACAGCTCTATACTAGAGTAATGTCTATAGGTTAAACGTAACGGCTTAATATCTAGGTTTTTTAAAAAGTCCTAAACCGGGACCTTATTAATAAGGCATTAGTCTTATTAATTATTATATAAAACCTTCTATTCCGCGTTATTAAATAACCTAAGTTCTATACCTTTTATTAAGTTTTAAATCCAGAAATAGAAAGCTAAATTACTATAGTATACTCTAAAGTCATAAGGAAGATTAAGAAATTATAGTAATTCTAAAAAGATATTATACGAAAGAAGCTTTAATTAACATTATTAAGTATTTACATTTTACTTAATATCTAGACCTTTCTAAACTAGCTTCTTCTCCTTAGAATCCGCGCGTACTTTATTAACTAATACTAGGAGAAGCTTGTTAAAATACTCCTTGCCTTTATATAGTAGCAAACTATAATAGAGAAGAGCAATTTACTACTCTTTTCTAGTGCTTTAGGACTATAGAATTATATAAAAGTGTTAGCGACTTAGTTAATCGAGGCACGAGCACAACAAGAGGGTCACGTAAGCCTATATAATTGGATTGTCTATAAACAAGGATCCAAAGCTAGAGAAAGGAAAGGAGAAGAATAGCAGTGCCGCTTAAGGTTTTATGCGGCCCTTGAGTTACGTGACTGCAACTATCTGCGACTGTCCGCCACAATCCACCGTTTTTATTACGGACAGCTTAAGTACGATGTTACGACTACTTAGAGAAGAGTCGGCGGAAGCTAGTTAGTTAATACAGGCACGGTCCAGGATGGAACCGGTGGAACTATATAACGAGAAATGGTAACCAAGGTCACGTAGTGTGCTACATATTAAACGCGAGGAATGGGAGGAACTTATATACCTTACGTACAACATGTACCTCACGTATAAGAGAGGATTTCATAGGAGTACGGTTATATATTTAAAGGACCTCAGTCCCTACCATAGATAGTTCTCTCCTTATAGTAAATCTTAGAATATAATTAGAGTTAATCTATTAGGCAACCACTCCACTAGTTATTATTACATTATTAACTTTTTATTTACCTGTACACTTAGCCTAATAATAAGACCTACCGTAGTTCTTACTACAAGGTTCTATTACACATTCACTACCTAGTTACGGTATTAATAAAGTCAAATAACATGCTACCCAAAGCACCAGTTGCGATGCCATTAACGGCAATAACTACCTCAGGATTAGGAGACACTAGTATAGCAGATACAGACTTACAAGTAGTCACAAAAGGTTAGTTACAGGAAATAGTTAATCGCTTATTAGATAATAATAGAATACTTAAGAAACGCATTAATAGAATTAGAGTAGTAAAGGTCAAGCTACCATTAATTAAACAATTCTTAGGAGAAAGGTTAAAACTTAAGGGATTCCTTATGCAAATACACTTTAAGGTTATATAGGAAAGAGTAAAGTTGGCAATACCTATAGATTAAGTAGCGTATACAGGATTGTTCTTAACAGGAAGAGCACTAGAATAGTTTAAACCTTACCTTATAGAGATATAAGTCAGCGGTATAATAACTACTAACTAAGACGTATAATTTATATTTACTAGTTAGAACGGGTTCGCAGAGAGACTAACACAGATATTCAGAGACCTAGAAGCATTAACTATAGCAGAACAAAAGCTTTAAAACTTAGTACAACGTTCTTTAGTAATAGAGTATATAACACAGTTTTAGACACTTATAATGTAGGTTAAGTGGAATAATAAGGCGCTTATAGTATAGTATAAATAAGAACTTAAGGCTAAAGTCTAAAACGTAATCATCCTAATAAAAGATGCGGAAAGTCTACAAGACTTATTAGATTAGTTAATAAAGATTAACAATAGGATCTATTAAAGGGAACAAGCCAAGAAAGGGCAAGATAGAGTTCCATAGTTATATAAGGCACAGAGTACGCATTAATAGACATAGAGCTAAAAACCATAGAATAGCGCAGAGCTAATAGACCTAAGCGGTACTAAAGAATCTAAGAGATAGATAAAGAAACCATAGAAACCTAAAGGTTAAGGATTAAGTAATTACAGGACTAGGGAGCAGAGGCTAAACCAGAGATCTTAGCAGCAGAAGACATTTAGGCGGACTCTATAACAAGAAAAATAGTTTAAAGATAGAGCTTACATAAATTATAGAAAATAAGGTTATTTCGCCAGAGACTATAGAGGTAGTTAGAGTAACCACGTCGTAAAAGGCACTAGGTTATTAGAGTATAATAACGCGGATATAGGGATATTACGCGGGACTAAGGAGTATTCAATTAAACACTTCGCGTTTTGTTATAATAACGTATACCAAATTTATAAAGACGCTAAGTATAGCGTAAGCTATTAGCCATAAGAGCTAGAGTTAAAAAGGCTTAAAGGAACTAGAGAGTTAGATAAAGAATAGGATTAACTCTATAAGCTAAATTAAGATATTAAAGTAACGTACGGATAAAGATTAGCAATAATAATAATAGAGTTAGAGTACTTATTAATTAACAGTAATAAGGAAGAAAAGGAGGCTAACTAGGAGCACTTATGCCTTAGTAATATAATAGAAGCAGAGACTAAAACCACTATAGAACGCGGATTAGTAACAGGTATTATAATACCATTAAATACAGCATCCATCGCTTTATAAGACGGAAGGAGTAATATCTAGAGACAATTAAGCAAGCAGATAACTGCTAGTGCTAGCTTACTACTTATAAAAGGTAAAAGGCCACAGGTCCAAGATTTATAAGAAAAGATAAGAAAAGCTCCAGACTTATAGGACGTAATAAAGACAGCTTAAGAACCCATAACAAACGAAAACCAATAGGAAAGAGCAGTAACTTAGTTTAGTAATAAACAAATAAGTATAGGACGCAAGTTTAAGAACTACAAGTTTAGGGAATAAATAAGAACGTTAATAGGAAACCAAGATTTTAAGAAATAAATAAGGACCATAGCAATTCCAGGTAAACATAGTATTCAGCCTAAAGATTAAAAAGTTAATACTAAGATTAAGAAATAAGACGACTTTAAGGATCTAGATACAAGACGCAGAAAATAAGAGACTATAGATAAGTTTAGATAAAGAATTATCATATAGCAAGAGCAGAAGCTAGATAAAAGGTTAGCTATACTAGGTTATATAAGGGACAGAGCACCTATATAAAGAGTTACTAATAGGCCTAGTGTAGGGACGCCTAGAGTAAAGTAGTTAGATAAACTAGAACAAGAAAAGGATCTAGATATTCTAGTTAGGTTTAAAGAAAGACACACCAAAGGATATTACAATATAGCAATAATAAGGTACTTTCTTATAGATAGACCATACACACTAAACCAGTTATATGGAAAGTAGTATAGGCAACAATACAATAATAAATAGGAAGACTTTTATATATAGCTAAACAAAAAAGTTATCTAAGACTAACCCATTATAGAAAAACGCATAAACCATATTAAAGGAGCGTTAATTATAATATTAAGGAACCTAGAAGAAGGATCTAGGGACTAGAGAGAAGAATAATAAATCTTAGTACCTATAGCAGAAATACCAGTAGTCAGGTTAACTAGGTATTAGTTTAAACTTAAGGATAAAGACAAGCCAAGAGTTAACCTAAGTCACCTAGCGCATTATACGTTATTGTAGATAGCTTACGTAGATAACATATACAATATACATAGGACACTAAAAGACAAAAACCGGAAGTACTTAGTAAGGATATATTGGGCACCAGAGGAAAAATGGGTTAGAGACGCTAAGTATATATATAGATAGCACCCAGTAGAAGTATAGAGTTAAGGGGACCTAATACTTTAACCAAAAAGATTCCTTACGGAAGAATGCCTAGATAGATAATAGTAGTGGGACTACCCAGAGAACACTTATCTATAGTATATAGAGGAAAAGAAATAAACTAAGTATTAGCTAAAAGTAGACCAAGTACAGATAAGATCTAGCAGCCAATAGTTAGGAAAAGGGGAGGCCCATAGAACTAAAGGGAACTAGTAGTAGAGCCTTAGACCCTTAAAGAAGTCTAAAAATAACACCTAAACTTACAAGTTAAGTAGTAAGATTAATAGTTCAAAGCACTAATAGATAGTGGAACAATAAGAAACCATATATTACTAGTAGTAGTAAAAAGAATAGGGTTACTATATAGACAAAAGGAACACCTATATCCACTTACAATAATTTTAGGAGATTAAATAGCCTATAGAGGAGGCATTATTAATCTCAAAACAGGACCTATTTAGTTAACTATTAAAGAGAGACAGGTTAGAATATCTTTTAATATCCTACTGTTAGGAAAAAACGAGGCGATACTAAGAATGCCTTAATTATAGGAATACAATCTAAAGATTAATTAGGTTATAGGTTAGGTTAATATTAGAGATACTTAATAATATAAGATACGACAGTAAACCAAGTTGGTATGGTACTAAGTTGGAGCAACGTACAAAGAGACTAAGTAAGGCTTAAGTTATATACTAAGGAGATACCACAAGTATAGTAAAAAGTTATAGTCATCAGAAAGCGAAAAGCTGTTAGAATATATAGCATGGGACCATAAAATAGAATTAAAACTAGGAATAAGTCTAAGGTTCTTTCTAATCTACAAGCTCACTAAAACCGAGTCAGTGGCGCTTAAAGAGTTTATCCAGAAAAACTTATAAAAGGGATATATTAGACCGTTATAGTCATTAGCAAAATATCCAGTACTATTTATCTTAAAGAAAAACGGAAAACTTAGAATATATATCGACTATAAACAGTTAAATAGCATTACCAGAAAGGATAAGTATCCTTTACCCTTAATTAGTGAAATCCAAGACCAGATAGGCAATGCAAAAATCTTTACAAAGATAGATCTAAGGTGGGCGTACTATTAGATTAGAATTAAGGAAGGCGACGAATAAAAGGTAGCCTTTAGGTTAAAGGAAGGACTATATAAGCTATTAGTTATACAATTCGGGCTTATAAATACACTAGCAACGTTCCAAAAGCGAATTAACAGCGTATTAGGAGAACACCTCGATGAATTTATTATAGTATACCTCAACAATATTATCATCTACTTAGAAAGTGAGAAAGAATATAGAGAACACGTAGAATAGGTCTTAAAGAGACTATAGGAGGAATAGATGCTAGTAGCTATTAAGAAATACAAGTTCTTTACAAGAAAGACCAATTTTATAGGATTTATTATTAAACTAGGAAAAATTAGTATAGACCTAAAGAAAGTTAAAGCTATAGTAAGTTAGCAAGAACCAGAGAACGTCACGCAGTTAAAATTATTTCTAGGGTTTTGCAACTACTATAGGAGGTTCATTATACAGTAGTTAAAGAATATCAAGCCGTTTAAAAGGCTAACAAAGAAAGAGGAACCATAGGTATAGGCTAATAAGTAAAGGAAGTTATTTAAGGAACTTAAAAAGTTGTTTACCTAGGAACTAATCCTCAAGATTTACCAACCAAAGTTAGAGACAGTTGTTAAGACAGATGTATTAGACTTTGCACTAGGAGCATATTTGCTATAAAAGCACTAGGACGCATAGCATCCAGTAGCGTATTATAGTTAAAAGATAACACTACCAGAACTAAACTATAATATCTATAACAAGGAGTTATTAGGTATAGTTACAGCGTTAAAAAAATAGAGAGCATTCTTGCAAGGCATAAAGAAACTATTTATAGTTAAGACGGACCATAAGAACCTTATAGGATTTCTAATAATAAAGGAACTAAACCGAAGATAGGTTAGATAGGCGGAAATACTTATAGAATACCATTTCAAAATTTAGTATACTAAGGGTATAGACAATATACGAGCGGATACTCTAAGCAGGAAGGCTAAACTATAAAGTAACGAAAAACTGTCAGGGGCTATATTGCGAAAAAACAAAAATAGGTTAATTAGGTATAACCATCCCAAAATAGTAGCAACACAAGAAAGCCAAATCTATAAATTACCTAAGAGTAATTGGACACAAAAGATCTAAGAAGCATAGGTAGAGGATCCGGATACAGAATAGTATAAAAATAGAGAAGCAACCTATATTCCAAGGTCTATTATAAAAGAGTTTATTAAGTCATTCCACAAGGGACTAACTTAAGGACACAACGGAGCTACAGGCTTAGTATTAAGACTTTAAAAGAAGTATATTATTTAAGGAATCTAGGGACTAGCAAGACAAGTTATAAAAGAATGTCCAGATTGCTAAAGGAATAAACTAATAAGGCATAAGCCGTACGGAGGGCTATAACCTGTTAAGACGCCAGAAAGACTATAGGAAGTCATATTATAGGACTTTATTGTTAAGTTACTAAAGTTAAAAGATCCTATTATAGGACAAGATTATAATGTAATCTTAGTAATAATAGATAAGCTTATAAAGTAGGGATACTTTATAGCGTGTATAAAAGAAATGTTAGTAGAAAATGTCGCTAAAATCTATATTAAGGAAGTGTTTATAAGACACAGAGCACTAAATAAAATCATATTAGACAGAGATCTAAGATTTATAGCAGCATTCTAGGAGGTATTCTTAGCGGAATAAGGAGTTCGCGTAGTAACCTTAATAGCGTATTATCCACAGATAGACGGATAGATAGAAAGATCAAATTAGACACTAGAATAGTATCTAAGGCACTATATTAATTACGCATAAAACAATTAGGTATTATTATTACTAGTTATATAGTTTACATATAATGCAACACTATAAGAAGGAATAGGGATATTACCGTTTAAGGCGAATTACGGGTATAAGCCAAGATCATCGTTATCGCTATATTAAGCAAAGAAAACGAGTAGCATAGTTAAATAAAAAATAGAGACTTTAATAAATCTTTATATAGACCTTAAGGAAACAGCAAAACTAGTATAAGAGCAAATAAAAAAGTCCTACAATACTAAGAGATCTAAGGGACCAGATCTTAAGGAGGGAGATAAAGTATAGTTACTATACAAAAACTTTAAAAGTCGACGACTAAGTAAAAAGTTAGACTATGTTAGACTAGGACCTTTCAAAATTATATAGAGAATTTCATCAGTTATATACAAACTAAACCTACTAGCTAAAATAAAAATCTACCCTATATAGTATATTATAATGCTAGAACCAGTACACAGGAGTATTAAACCACTAGTCTATAAAGCAGATATATATAGAGGGCAAAAGGAGGACAAATAGCAAGTTTTAAAGATTATTAGTTATGAGGACGTAGATGACAAAATATAGTACAAAGTAAAGTGGATAGGCTATAGTGAGACTACCTAGAAACTACTAAGTAACCTAAAGAACGCTATAGGAAAGGTATAGGAGTATTAAAAAAAAAGCAGATTAGGGAGTATTAAAAAAGGATCGCCAAAGGATAAGTCACCTAAGGGGGACCTAGGAAGAGCAACTACTACATTACTTAGAGTTGTTTTCTTCTCTAGAAACTCTACTCTCTTATTACCTAACTTAGCAGGGCCCTACTTAACCAGTTTCCACTCCTTAAAACGAACCTTCTTACAAACCTTCTTAAGACGGAGTAACTAAGCAGACGCTGCAATCTAAGCGTCTAAGGCTTTCTACTCTGTATCCTAAGAACGCTTAAGCTCAGCTAGGGCCTGCGCTAGATTACTATTAAGCTTCACAGTGGTAGATTAAACACGAGACCCTATAATAAGTTACTTAGGGAACTTAAAGACTATTACGAGTTATAGAACGCATATACTTAGCGTCAGAAGTAGAGCGAACGTCGCACAACAATTAAATGTTTGCTTTAGTGTACTCTAAGCAAGAAGAGGGTTGTCAAGACAAAGGACTCGCTAGCGCCACACAAACTAACCCCTCTTTCGCATAACGAGAATAAGGAGAAGGCATTATTTCACCTAGCGACAGTATAGTAGCAACAGTGCGAGCATAACGTTGCGCGTGTAAAGAAGAAGAAGATGCTTTAGGCATAATAAGTAAAGATATTAACCAGATTAATTAAACAGACATTACACCTCTAGTAAACGACTTAGAGATATTAGGAATCTTTAAGGACAAAGATAAAAAGGAGGGAGATGGTATTATAGACAGCTTAAGTACAATATTATAACTACTTAAAGAAGAGTTAGTAGAAGCTAGTTAGTTAATATAGGCATAGTCTAGGATAGAACCAGTGGAACTATATAACAAGGAATGGTAACTAAGGTTATATAGTATGCTATATATTAAACGCAAGGAATGGGAGGAACTTATATACCTTATATATAACACGTACCTCATATATAAGAGAGGATTTTATAGGAGTACGGTTATGTATTTAAAGGACCTTAGTCCCTACTATAAATAGTTCTCTTCTTATAGTAAATCTTAGAATATAATTGGAGTTAATCTATTAGGCAACCACTCTACTAGTTATTATTACGTTATTAACTTCTTGTTTACCTATACACCTAGCCCAATAACAGGACCCACTGTAGTTCTTGCTATAAGGTTCCGTTACAGTTTTCCACTAGCGCTATAACATCCCCCCCCCTTCCGAAAAGCCTGCCCTTAGGCTTTATATGTCCGTATTACGTCTATAGGGTATTCTTATCTTTATACTTAATAGGCAGCTTATTGTCTTCGTTATACTAACACTCTATCTACTTATTAAGGTACTTTAGGGGTCTAGGCTTATTAGGGTATTAGTTATAGAACTCTTTAAGCTTTTGGGGACTACCTATAAAGTTCTATATAGGGTATTAAGTAGGATCTAGGTTATATCCTTTCCAACTAACACAATACTTTAGCGTTCCCCTTATAAGTTTATAGGCTAGTATTTCTTTAATTTCCCATTTATTATTGCTATTAACTTAAATTGGTAGGGGCGGTTAATTTTTTTATCCAGGTAATAGGTTATTTATAGCTTTTTATAGCTTATCTAGTAAAAACTTAGGGTAGACCTTAATTAAATCTGGGAGCTTTACTCTATATAAGTTGCCTCTCTTATTAAGGACCTTATATAGTCCTACTATTTAATAGTCTAGCTTATAGCTAGGCCGTTCTATTTTCTAGTTTTTATTATAACCTAGACCTTATCGCCTATAGTAAAGTCGGGCTTATGCCTATACTTATTTGCCTATTATTCTATTAATTTCTAGACCTTTTCTAGGTTTATATAGGCTACTTTTTAGGCTTCTTCTAAGTGTTTAGCGTAATGCCATACTTCCTTATAAGATAGTTTTTTGTATATGGTCTATGGCCCTTCTAGTCTTTCCCAGTTAAAGCTTGTATAGGGTAAATACCCTATTTCTAGCTAAATAGGTGCAAATCCTATAGAGTTATAAGGTAGGGTAGCCTAGGCGTAGTCTATTAGAGGTAGTAGTTCGGCCTAATTATCTTAGAAGTAGTTAATAAAGGGTTAGAGTCTCTAGTCTAAATACTGGTTTATAATCTCTGTCTGGCCGTCTATCTAGGGGTAGTATGCTATAAAAAGCTTTAGCTTAATGCCTAGGATCTAGATAAACTTATTTTAGAAAGCTAATATAAAATATAGCCTATAATTAGATACGATAGTATCTGGTAGTCCGTAAATTTAGTAGATATATTAGATATATAGTTAGGCTGCCTCTTTAGTATTAATATTCTTATAATAAGGGATTAAGAACAGGCGCTTACTAAAGCAGTTAACTATAACTATAGCCATATTATATCCGTTATGGTCTATAAGTAGTTTATAGAAGTCTATAGAGATATACTGCTAGGGGCGTTCTAGTATTAGGAGTGGTTTTAATAGTCCTAAGGTCTTATTTTATGGGATTATAACCCTACAGCAGTTATTACAGTTTTATATATAGCAGTTAATATCTATAACTATTCTAAACCAGTAGTAATAGTTACTAATAATCTTATAGGTCTTATTTTTTTTTAGGGTAGGCCGTAAAAATCTAAGTATATGCTTTAGCAATAAGCCAAGTCCATAAGTTCTGTTCCTTGGCTACTACTAGCCATTCCTTATACTTTAATAGTCCGTTTTTAAGGGACCATAGGCTAGTAATGCCCTTTACCTTTTTATAGTACTCCTATAACGAAGGGGCCATATAATTTATTTGCAGTAGCTTATTAATAAGGTTAAGTTCTATAGTATTAATAGGGTATATCTTAACCTTTATAGGGTCCGTATTTAGTCCTGCCTATATTCTAGGATTAAGGTGCTCTAGTTATAGAAGTATCTAGGTCTATAATATAATCTTTGCGGCTATTTAGTTATCTAGGTCTTACTTATACCTTATAAGGGCATCTACACGGTTAGTTACGCCTAGCTTATATATAATTAGAAAGTTAAACTAGGATAGGATATCTGCTTAGTATACCTACCAGGCTATAAAGGCTTTAGTTATTATAAAGTATTCCAAGGCCTTGTAATCTAAAACTACCTAAATAGGTTTAGGGGTCCCCTCTAGCTATGTATACTAGTACTAAAGGCTAGAAATAATGGCCAGTATTTTTTGGTTATAGATATGGTAATTTAGCTCTATATTTATTATAGTTTTTAAATAATATGCAATAGGGTGCTATTCTCTATTTAGCTATTTCTAGAAACAGACGGCAGCTATTATACTATCTAAAGTATCAGTTTCTAACATTAAGGGCTATTCTAGGTAAAAATAGGCCAATAGTAAAGTAGAGACTAGCCGCTTTTTAAGTTTGTTAAAGGCCTTTTTATATATATTATTAAAATAAAAAGGCTAGTTTTTTCTAGTAAGGCGGTTAAGGGGCTAAGTAATCCTACTATAGTTTTTAATAAAGCGTTAATAGAAGTTACAGAAACCTAGGAATAATTATACCCCCTTTATAGTCCTTAGGGGTTCCCATTAATTAATTACAGCCGTTTTTTCTAGGTCTGCCTTAATTCCGTCCGTACTAATAATAAACCCTAGGTACTTAGTGCGCTTAATACTAAATTTTAACTTCCTAATATTGGCCTAGAGACTAGCTTCGCGGAGCCATTGTAGGACTTTATAGATATGCTCCTTATATTCCAGTTTATTCTTAGAGTAAATTATAATATTATCTAGGTAGGCTGTGCAGAAGTTATTAAGGTAGTTAAAGAGTACGTTATTTATATACCGTTAGTATATAGCCGGTCCATTAGTCAGTCTAAAAGGTAGTACTTTATATTTATATAATTTATAGTAGGTCCAAAATATAGTAAGATTCTTAGATTTAGTGTCTATTCTAATCCGGTAAAAGGCCTAGCGAATATTAAGCTTTATAAAGATCTTAGCCTTACTTATACGGGCTAGTGTTTCTTTAAGTAAGGGCAGCGGATATTAGTTTTTGCGGGTTATATAATTTAGTTTATAGTAGTTAATATAGAAACAGAGTCCGCCGTTAGGCTTTTTTATAAAAAAAAATAAGTAAGGTAAAGGAGACTTAGCTAGGCTTAATAAAGCCCTTATTAAGGTTGTTAATAAGGTACTATAAGGGCGCGAAGAGGCTTTAAGGAAGATTCGAAGGAATAATATAAATTCTATCTAAGTCTAAGGGTATATAGCTCTTGTAAAGAACAAGACGTTGCGTAAAGAAGAGAAAGGAATATAGGAAACTTGTAACTAAATATTTAAGGGTCTTAGTAGTAGACGCATGGGCATAAGCGCACGCGGGTTTTAACAGGTTTTAACTAAATTCCATTATATTAGTGGAATTTAGTGGAATTCGATCGAGTTAGCGGAATTTAGCAGAATTTAATTAACTTGGTAGAATTTGGTTAAAGTATTGGAATCTATCTATTAAGTGTTTTACTAAGACATTCCTACTATAACTGGGCTAGTCCCGTTATAGTACTCCCCCCTTTAGCCGAAGGTCTAAAATAATTTAATTTAGTTAAGAATTTATAACTTATCGCCTTACGAGTGTTGTAATATAGTTTAAGTTCTTTTTAATTTTAAGTTTCCTGCTATTGTATTTTGTGTCTTTATGTTAGGTAGCAGTTGTTTACCTTTATATTATATCTATCTAGCCAAAGTAGGCCGCAAAGGATGGTCCTTATGGAATTCTTTTACTAAGGAAGGCGCGTTGGCTTTAATCTGGTTATAGGTTTCCTAGGTTTATGTTTTATATCCTTCCCACTTAATAAGAAGTTTAAATTATTTAGATTATGTTTTCTATTATATATTATTAATTAAGTTAATAAAATAAGAACTGTTACTATTATTAGTAATTATAGGAGGTAGCGGCGGCACTTTATAAGTTATAGGATTATCTTTTAAAGGTTATAACAAGCTTATATAAAACATTAGGTATATTTTTATCTTAGTTAGCAGTTTAAGCTTATAGGCGTATAGGCTTAGTTTCTTCTTAATTTAGTATAGGCCCATAAGCTTCTAATTAAGTTTCTTTAAGAGCCGTTAAGTCCGTAGGTTTTATATATTTAGGTAAGCCATATTACCTTCCTTAAGGTCCTATGCGGGAGCTCGTCCTTTATTCGCATACTATTCCTATACTATTTAAGCATACGTTAATTTACTTCTTAATAGTTCCGTTAACTGCTTTATTTAATTAGCAAAGTTATACGCATTAATTAACTAGATCTATTTAATCGCGGGTCCTATTATATTAATTTTAGGTTATAGTTTAAATCTAAGTTAAGGATCTTGTCCGTAGGTTGCGTAAAACGGCGTTACGCCTATTAATATGTTTATTATATTGTTTGCAGTAAACTTAGCTAAAGGCAGCCATTCTTCCCAATTGTCTTACAGGTAGGAGCAGTATATTTATAGATATTGTTCCATAATTATATTCGCAATTTTAGTTTAACTATCTATCTCTAAATAAAATATAGTTAAGAGTTATGTTTAAATATTTAATCGTTTATATAGAGCTTGCCAGAAGTCTAAAATAAACTAGCTTCCGCGGTTAGATATTATTAAGTTAGGAAGTCTATATAGCTTAAAAATATGCTTAATAAAACATTCGGCTACTAATATTATATTAATTAAGTCTATAGGAATTATATGTCGCATTTTTTTAAGATAGTTAACAACTACTATAATATTTATAAACCCATTACTGCTAGGCAAGTCAACTATAAAGTTAATCAAGATATCGCGCCATTTTTATATTGGAATTGGTAGCGGTTAAAGTACTCCTTACTTCTTTATATAAGAGATCTTTCCACGTACGCATATCCTACATGCCCGAATATATTTTTATATATAGTCATACATTATAGGCCAGTAGTATGCTTATTAAACAATCTTATAAGTCTTTATATGGCCAGGATATCCTACTATAGGGGAGTTGTATACAAATTTGAGTATCTTAAATTGTAAAGGTTTGGAATTCGGAACTACTATCTTCTATTAATAGTATAATTGATTGTTTCAAATTTCGCATTTAGCAAGTATAATATCCTTATACTGTTATTTTCCTATTTAAATTGCTTTTATTACATCTATTTTCTATATATTATTCTTATATTTATATTCCATTAGCTTATTAATTTTTATTTCCCATTTATTAACTTCTAATTTATTTCTGTTAAGTTCCGCATCTAGAAATATAGGACATAGTTTTTTAAAACATTTAGGGGGTAATAGAATCCGTAATTAATTTATAATCCGTTTATTTAAAGTATTTATAGGTAGGTCCTATAATTATTATATTAATACGTTAGGCTTCTAATTAAGTTTATCTAGTTAGTATATAATCTTAAAGTTAAATTATAATAGGTATTCAGCCCAATAAATTTAGCACTATATTAATTGCTTTATAGTTATAAAGTACTGCAGGTTCTTATAGTCCATTAATATACATATTAGGAATAACAATCCTTTAAGCTTAGAACGCTATTGTTTAAAGTATCTAACAATCGCAAGTAGTTCCTTATTATATATTTTATAGTTTAATTTAGTAGGGGCGAGTTTCTAGGAGAGAAAGGCTACTGGACATAGCTCGCCATTCTTATTATATTGCAATAATACTCCTCCTAGCATATAATCGGACGAGTCTGTTTTAATAATATATTTAAGGTTAGGGTCGAAGTAAATAAGAATTAGAGCAGTTGTAAAGTAATATTTTAAGTTATTAAAAGCTTGTTTGCATTTAGTAGTCTATTTATGTCGGGAATGAGGCAAGTTGCCGTTACGCGAGGCATATTGCCGTCACGTATCGACGTGGCCCTAGCGTGGTGAGGAATTTTAAGTTCCTTACCCCTTTCCTTATTTCTATTAAGAATTAACCAATATCATACTAGCTATAACCTATAGCTACATAATATTACCTAGTGAAACCAACACTGATTAGTAGTTAACTTCACTATTATACCATAGAACAGCTAGGTATTCTATTAAGAAGAGACGAGCTACTATACCAGTGCTACTTGTGTTAAAGGAAGCTGTCTTTTAAGGTCAGAACTGGTCCTAAACCTTAAATAGAACTCTTCTACAAATCTAAGAATCTAAAGGCCAGAACTAGTCCTAAGCCTTTCCAAGATTATAGATTCTTGCGTCTATTACGCAGAATAACACGCTTTACAAGTCTTTGCAATTTAAGGCCAGAACTGGTTCTGAGCCCCATAATCACAGATTCTCGTCTAAACGTGTACTAAATGACAAACGACAATCCCTACCCTAATAACACTTCCCTCCCCCTAAAAACATGGCTACGCCTACCTTAAACAACTGGAAAGACTCTTTACCACTAGGGGTAGCTTTATACGCAAAACTTATTAATAAAGATTGGGACGAATTTACCATTAATATAATAACTTATACCGTAAAACAAGTTAACGGCTTTCTCCTACACCATATTATATTCTACTAAAGTAGACACTACGCCGATCTATAGCTATGGGAATATTTTAGGGAGGATTTTATAGGATGGACCGCCAACACCTAGGCATTTGGCAATGTTAATATTGTTTGGGATTTTTAAGACTTCCTCCGTAGGAATGGGGTATACGTTACTAAGAACGGCAACCTAATTATTAGTAATATTTAGGCCGTTATTATTAGTATAGAAGAACTAGTATGGACAGAAGCTGAAATTATATATTAACTATAGAAACCTAAAACTAACCTATACTCTTTAGAAGGTAACTTTAATTTGGAACGAAACCCCTAGAACGCCAATCCCCTACCTAGAGGTACTCTTCTACTAGGAGGTGCTTTCCCTCCACTTCCTCTACTGTTTCCAACTTCTCCATCTTAGCTAACCAATAAGCCTCCATTTTGAGAAGTTACGAATTTAATAAAGGTATATTTGGACAAAGAGAAGAAGTTTAGAGGAGAACTATATAATATACTTAGAGCAAAACTATAGGTCTTTTATAACTGTTGTAATAAGGTTAGAATTTAATGCTACTAGTTCTATTACGCTTTCTCTGTCATATTAAAGGGATGGGCGGCGACGTTCTATTACAACCATATTACAGGTAGAAACTATAGCTTTAATGTAATGCTTTAGCTTATTAAAGCCTACTTTAAGACTAATAAGAATTGCTAACTCTATATATCTAAATAGTGGGAGACTATATTTTAGAGAGTTATTACTTCTAACCTAATAAAGACTTATTTAGAGTGTCTCTAACTACTCTTTAATAACCTCCAGAAAATCTAATATGGTTTTACTAAAACCTACTAAAACGAGAACAGTCTAAGGGACTAGGTTATCTTAGCCTACCATAGCGTTCCTAAGTGTAACTTGGCGCTATATAAACCTATAAATATATTTAAAGGAGTATATACCGAACTATGCTCTACTATAGGTACTATGATGCGAACATAAGAATCCTAATAATTCTATACCGAAAACCCTACTTAAATTGGGATTCTGGACTAGTATAATTACAACTGGACTGATTAAACATATAGTGGCAGGAGTAGGGAATATGGCAGAGGGTATAATTAATGTTGACCATAAGGCAATTGTGGAGGTTTATTTTGGAGTAACTGTTAGAAGAAGTGCTACGTCTATAAGAAGCCAAATTGCTAGTCAACTAGGCACCCCCTTAATAGACAAAAGGAGGCATATAATAAGTTTTAACAGAGTATAAGAAATATTAGAAATTGTAAGGTCACTGCGGCCTATTTCTAAAGCTTCCTAATCTAATATAAAGGCGTAGAGGATCTTAAGGGTGAGGTTAATGAGACCAAACAGCTCCTTATGGATATGGAAATTGAGGACTACTCTCCCAACTAATACTTTACTAAGTATAGTAAGGTAAATGGCATATAAACCGTTACTGTTCTTAATAACCAATCTACGCTCCATTCTGTTATAAAGTTAGATATCTTTAATGAGCTAAAGGAAAGTTCCGCGTTCTCCTTTAATAATAGATACTTAGCGAACGTCTTTTATGGTATTATGCTAGATACTAGAGCCGCAGGAGTATCTATAGTAGGAGAACCTTAAGTTTAAGCTCTCCAGTAGCTTAATAGCTCTGTTTAGATCGACTAATTAACAGCAGGCCAACATATAATTCGCTTTAGCAAGGGTACTATAATCTCTTTTAGTACAATTAAGGTCCAAACCCCGTTAGGATATATTACTTTCTATATTATTCCCGCGAACACCCCGTTTCTATTCTGCATCCAAGATATAGATAGATTAGGCGTTAAGCTCGATAACCTTAAGAATATACTCATTTAGGGAGATAACTGGGTGCCCATTGTACGCAAGTAGGGTTACCCTTAGTTGCTCCTTTAATAGCTAGAAAGGAGCGTTGCTTAGAGCTACTTAACTAAGTTAGAGCTACGTTAACTACACCGTTATTTTAGCCACCTATCTGTTTATTGACTGCTTAGAGTCCTCTAGTGAGCAGGTTATAAAGTCGAGCTTAAGGCGATTAAGTATCTTATAAAGTACTACTATTACTGCTAAATAAACCAGAAGTCCCCTAGTCAATTTAAGTTTACCCTTAAAGATAACTACAACTTCAACTTCTGTATTATTATGGATGTTATATATCTTAGCGGCAAGCCAGTACTTTAAGTTATTAACTTTTTAACCTCCTTTTAAGCCGCACGCTTTTTAAAAGATATGTCAGCTAGAAACGCATAGGATACTCTTTAATTATACTAGATTAATGTCTACCTAGGACCCCCTAATTGAATTATTTATAATGTAGGAAAGAACTTCTTATCTGCGGAGTTTTAACAATAGGTAAAGGCAATAACAATTAAGGTTAAGAAAGTCCCCATAGAGGCACACAATAGTGTTAAAAAAGTAGAATGATATTATACGCCATTATGCCGCGTATATAAGATTATTTCTTTGGAACTAGAGGGTGCTAATAAAGAGCTTATCCTATAGATGGCTGTTAAGGCTGTTAACGATACCGCTAGCCTAGATGGGCTTATACCTACGTTGCTAGTCTTTGGCGCCTACCCTTAAATAACTAACAATTCTCTACTATCTCCCTCCATTATGCAACAAGCTAAGGCTATTCGTAAGGTAATAAAGGAGGTGCGACGCCTCTACGCCACGCGCTAGGTTAACAACGCACTAGGAATAAGAAATGGCCTAAATACCTTAACTACGCTTAACCTGCCACTCCAATCTGAGGTACGCGTATAGCGTAAAAAGGGAGGATGGTTAGGCCCACATAAACTTATTATAATTAATGGTTAGACTTACACTCTTTAGATACCCCATAGGCCTACTTAATTCTATTTAACTGTTATTAAGCCTTACTACAAAGATGACAGTTTTAAGCCTTTATAGGATACCCTAGAAGATACCCCAGGAGATGCCCTAGAGGAGAACCATAATTAACGTGCCCTAGAAGGCGACTACGACCCCAATATAACTATAGTAAATACGCCGCAACTACGACGCGGTAGAGGTCGCCTGAAAGGATTACAAAACCGCTAACACCTTATTAATTTTAAAGAGCAACTTATTGCTACTATTAAGAATAGAGTCGAGTTATTAATAGCCTTTATAACAGCTAAAGAGAAGGCTGACTTTAAGCTCGCAAAACAGCTCTAAAATAAAGGCCGTATTATAACTCTAGGAGCTCCTTTCTAAGCATCTAACAAGTAGGAGATTAATGGCCTTATTACAAGGGGAGTTTTTAAATTTAAGAAATATAACCCTACTAAGTTTAATGGAGTTCGTATATTTAAGTTAAGAATGGTTAATAAGATTAAAGGCAAAGCTACTAATACCCCATTTAAGAAGTTAAGGCTAGTTATTTAAGGTTATAATAATAACGGTAAGGAAGTAATTCTTATACAATCCCCTATAATTTAACGAGCTAGTTAGTAAGTTATTGTTACGCTAGCTCCCTCCTTAATAAAGAATGGAATAGCGGTTTATTTATGAGATATTACCTAGGCCTACACCCAATTAGAGACACGCCTTTAGCGCTTAATACTAGCATACCTTTTAGAGTAAATTCGCCACCAATATCCTAAGGATACAATTATGGTTGTACTTAAGCCATTATATGGAATCGCAGAGGCAGGAACTTATTGGTGGGCTACCTATAATAAGTACCACAAAGAGAAGCTTTTGATGACTACTTCTATATTCAATCCCTGCTTCCTTATTATAACTACAGGAACTCCATTTAGAATTATTGGTATATAAACTGACGATATAATTATTTTAGGAGACGACTAATTCTCAGCTCTTAAAGAAGATAAGCTAGTAAAGGTAAATCTTATAGCAAAGCTAAAGGAAAGACTTAATTTAAAAATACTACCGCTCTTTAATAAATGTATCCTCTCCCTAAATAAGGACTCCATTACTCTACGCCAGAAGGGTTAAGGCAAGAAGATTAACGTTGTTAACGTTAATTTTCTAAAGTAAGGATACGTGGAGCAATGCGCTTGCGGAGCTTATATAGCTTCTATCTATTAACCCAAAGCTTCCTTTAATCTCTCTGTTGCCGCTTAACACCAGGAACTAACTAAGGAGGACGTTCTTGTCCTAAATAAGCGCCTTTTCTAGCAAATAACCTATCTTAATTAGGGACTACTCTATATGCCTATTAATCTTCCCGCCGTTAAGCTCTTTATATTTGTTAATGGATTGTTTATAAATAATAAGGATTTTAGCTCCTAGCTAGAATATAAGATTATTATCGCGAATAAATCTACTAGAGAGAACAACTTTATAATCTACAGTAACCTTATCCATTGGAGCTTAACTAAGAGTAAGTGCGTCACTCGAAGCGTTCTCGCATTAGAGATATATGGAATGGTTGGTGGAGTAGATATAGCAATTACAATTGGAACTACCTTAAAGATAATTATAGATCGACTTAAACTTCCTACCATTTCTATAATTATATGCACCGACTTATATTCCCTTTACGAGTATTTAGTTAAGCTTGGTACTATAAAGGAGAAGCGTTTTATAATTAATATTATGGCACTTCAGCAATCCTATAAGCATTAAAAACTCTTTAAAATTTAATGGATTAATGGCCAAGATAACCTAGTAGATATAATAACAAAGGCAAACTTAAACAAGGCACTAGAGACGTTCATTAACACGAATACTCTACGTATACAAGTTAAAGGTTAGGTTAAGAGGAAGTAGGAGATAGAGCAGTTTAAGAGCAACTAATTAGGATTTTCCATGCCTAGCACGGAAAATCGCCATTGGCTTGCTTATTACTAGCGCCTTGGCGGCCTACCCGTCTTTACATTATCCGCCAAATTCTGCCAACTGCCGCATTGTCGCATATTGTCGCATATTGTTTGGTATTGTTATACACTATCTGGTATTGTCGCATCCTGTCTATTTGTATATATATAGATAGCAACCACAAAAAAGAAGAGTTGCTAGTGTCGGGAATAAGGCAAGTTGCCGTTACGCGAGGCATATTGCCGTCACGTGTTAACGTGGCCCTAGTATGGTAAGGAACCTTAAGTTCCTTACCCCTTTCCTTATTCCTATTAAGAATTAACTAATATCATACTAGCTATAACCTGCAGCTATATGATATCACCTTGTGAAACCAATAATTTAAATTTTATATTCTTCCTTATTAGGTTTATTAATAGCTAGGCAATTTCTAAAAAGTAGTTAATAAATTAATAGTAGAAGTTTATAAATCCTAAAAATCCTTAAATATCTTATATGTTGCTAGGGCTTTCCTAGTTTATAATTATAGCGACTTTTTTAGGGTCTATTTTAATTCCATTGCGGGATATAATTAAGCCTAAGTATGATAATAACCTAGTATCTTACTAGGGAGCGGTAAACCTCTAGCGTAGAGGCTTATAAACTATTAGGACATAGTTACTAGTACATGTTAAGCTGCCTAGAAAGGATTCATGTATATAGGACTATAGCGCCATAGCCTAGAGGCTGCATGCGTAGTATTGTACGTAGTATAATACAATAGATTGAAAAAAAAAATGAAAAAAAAAAGCCTAAGTATATAACTTTGGACGTATAGAACTTGCATTTCTTAATATTATATTATAGGCCCGCATCTTATAGGCGTTTAAGGACCATTCTAATGTATTTCTAATATTTAGAAAGCAAGGACGAGTAGATTAAGATATTATTAATATACACGGTAATAAATATATTAAGAAATTCATAAAGCGTATTGTTAATATATTACTAAAATATACTAGGACCGTTCTTTATACTAAACGGCATTACTAGGTATTTAAAGAGTCCTTATTATGTATAAAAAGCTATATACTTCTTATCTCCTTTATATATACGGATTTTATTAAAGGCAGCGACTATATTAAGCTTTATAAAGTACCATGCCTTCGCTAAATAGTTAAGCATCTCTTAAATTAGGGGAACTAGATATTAGTTTTAAATTATAATTATATTTAGAGCTTAATAATTAATATAGAATCTTAAGCCTCCTAGCTTTTTAATAAATAGTATAGGTAAGGTAAATGGAGATTAACTAGGGTAAATAAATCCTTTTTCTAAATGCTTGTTAAGGTATTATTGTATTATAAGTAGTTTTTCTTATAATATACCGTATAGTGGATTAAACTTTTGTATTATGCCAGGCTCAAGTTTTATCTTAAAATTATACTTATTTTAGTGCGGGGCTAGTTAGTCTATAAATCCTTTTTTAAACTTGTTAATTAGATTATAGTACTTTTTAGGTATAAGAGGTTAAGGATTAAAATATTATTTTGGTTTTAGTGCTTTTTTAATATCTTCTATAGTTATAGCAAAGATTTTATAATCTTGTCTTTTTACTAACAAGATAAAAGGCGCGGCTTATATTATATAAATTTTAAGAGGTTTTAACAAAACATCTTTGCATTCTTTATTATAATTAGTAGTTATAGATTTATCGTACTGGCTTAAGGTTTATAGTAAGGGTAATTTATATTATATTAAATTTAAATAGTTGTGTATATGTTTATAGGGTAAATAATTTTTAAGTAATAACTTTAGCAGTAGGTTATACGGAACTTTAGTATTTCTTTAACCCAGCTAATTAAAGGGTTGTATTGCTTTAGCTATCTATATCTAAGTATAACTTTATATTGCTTTAAGGGTGTTATAAATAGGGAGATATATTTAAGGTGTTCGCCTATCCGTATTTTTACTAGGGCGTAGTGTATTATTTCGCTATATATTAAGGGTTTGCTATTAAAGCCTTATAGGCCTTAAGGCTTATTAAGTTTCTTTAAATTTAGGCGTTAAGTTTTTATATAGTTTATATTAATAAAGCCTATACTAGTAGCTTTGCTATCTATTAAGATTTATACCTTCTTCCATTTTTTAAGTATTTAAATTTCACCAAGTATATTAAGGGAGTTATACTATATATTAGCGCTAGAAGAGCCTAGATACTTATACTCTTCTACTTTTTATTCTAAGGCGCAACTTAGCCTTAGAATAATTCGTTTTCCAAGTTAATTAAAGGTAAGATACTTTATAGCGACTAAATATAATTTATAGAGCGAGTACAATTTAAGGACCGGGAGGAACTATAGCGGACTTTTTTAAAAGGGCGGGTTTAATAATTCCTTTAAATATGCCCTTTTTTACCGCATCTAAAGCATTCTCCATTTATGGCTTAAGTTCTTTGTTTATTAGTTCCTAAGGATGCATAGGATTAAGCGGCATTGAGGTCTATAGGGTTGTATATAGGGCTTTTGGGTTTTAGAGATGGATTGCGCTTTAGGGTATATACTGGTTTTATAAAGTTTTAAATATAAGGTGTAGTTAACTTTAGAGAATAAGTCTGTTTATTATATTAAAGGTCCTTATTAATTCGTTAATATATTATAGCAAATTTAGATAGGTTTTTTAGTAGTTCTCTATCTACTAACTAAGCTCTAATTTTATCCAAAATAGCTTGTTAAAGGGTAGTAACTCTAGTAGCTTTATTCTAATCCAGTTTGTTAATAAGGCCTAAAAATTCCAAAAAGAAGCTAGTAAAGTCTCGGTTCCATTATTATAGGTTTTTAAGTTTAGTAACAGCTATATATTTACAGCTGGCGTTATTATATATTTGTTCTAGTAGAGAGATAAAGATTTTAAAATTAATAAAGGTGCTTGTATAATTACAGCACCTGTCGTACCGAACGCGTGCTTACGCGTACGGTACACCAACTACGCGTTTACGCGTTCGGTGCACTAACCACCCGCTTACGCGTCTAGTGCACCCCTGAAGCACTGACTAATTAGGGGGAGGTCGCATCAGTATATAGACCACGTAGTCTGCTTCAATATAAGAGACAGTCACTATCCAAACAAGTATACGATACTACATGTATTTCGTGCCCGTAGATACAACTCACTTGTGCTATTAAGTTAGTACGAACACTAATTAGTAAGCGCGCACAGATTAGCAATTACTTGATACCTCCCCCCAAGCGATACACACGACAGCGACCACCTGTTTAGACTCCTAGTACGACCTGCTAGAAGGTTGGAAGTTAGGGATTACGGACTTATCTCCAACTCTATATACTTATTTAAGTCTTAGTACGGTTTACTGGAAGTTATAGACGCGAATATAGACCTATACGGAACCTCTATCTTTAACCCCCTCAAACCTTAAACCTCTTCAGACCTTTTATGGAAACCCCCTACCCTCCTACAAACCATTACAGACCTGTTAATTAATTTTACGGACTGTTACAAGACCTCCCCCACCCGTTACAAGCTGCTACCACCCGCTACGCACTATACTATACTATAGTATGGCAGACATCAGCAAGCAAGTTAGCGAAGGTCAAAAGAAGTGGAGATAAGGAGTCAACGTTACGTCTATAAACAACGTTAACGACTATATTAGTTTCAAAATCCTTAAATACAAACACTTTAAGCTTATAAATAATGACCTGTGGGAGCAATACTAGGAAGACTTTGCGGACTTTACGGAAGCTATTTTTAAGGCCTGCAACCCTATTACTATCCGTAAACTATGAACCCTTTTACGTAACTAAGGTGTATGGGTTAAAAGGAATAAACGAGTTACTATTATACAGTCCTTATACAACACAATACACGAGAAGGACCAAACGGAATGGACTAAAGAGGAAATCCTAGACCAGTTCCAAGAAACTAAGGAACTCTTTACTTCTTCCAAACTTAATGTAATCGCTGGCCTTATACCTAACCCACTTAACCAAATTCGTCCTATAAACCTAAGCGACTTTAGACTCGACCTTATTGGCCAAAATACACCCTACTCTTAAGTTACGGATCATAACACCCCTATAAACCAAAATACGGACCAAATTACCCCTGCTATTTAAGTTATAGATCCGCAAGCCATATACCCGCAAGCCATAGATCCGCAAGTTATAGATCCGCAACCTACCTAAGTAAAGACCTACGGCAAGGAGCTAGCTAACCTAGCCAAGCTCTATACCAACGAATTTAAGTATAGCGGTGAAAATGATAATTTTGACTTCAAACTAACTATCTTTACGGACCTCTGCTAGAAGGCTGACATTCTTAAACAAGAGTTTAGCTAAGCCTACTCTACCATGCTGCGCGGCCTAGCACTTAACCACTACTACACCAACCTCAAGAGTAACCCCCTTAGTGTCCCCTTTGATAAGCTATGCGAAGCTACCTGCAACTACTTTAAAGGACCAGAATATAGGCGTAATATCCTTACCTAATGGAATGTGACTAAGCTACGGACCGTAATTAACAAGAACACCGAAAAATCGACTATAGAGTGTCTGCAAATCCTTATTAAAGACCTCTGGCACCTATAGCACGGCCTTGACGCCAAGCTTCGAATAAACGACTTCCTGCATAATAAACTTATTACGGCTTGCCAGGAAGTAGAGCCCTATAAGTACGCCTATTACAAACCTATAGACACCTTAGCTGGCCTTATCAATAACCTACGCTCCTTTATTGTAACGTATGAAGTCTTAAACCCACTGGGTAGCACTTAAGCCTTTACCACGGATATTTAATATCCGCAGACAGACTTAGACGTCTACTTTACGGACCGCCGTTACCGCTAGCAGCACCTATACCGACTAAGTCCCACCCATAACCCCCGCAGCAACTCCCGTACGAAAGTATACCCCCGCAGACGAACAAACCAGAAATGCTTCGTGTGTGGTAAGGAAGGATATTGGTCTATAAGGCATACCTAGGAAGAACGTAACAGGTCTAAGAAGAGATTTAATAAACGGATTAGCCAGTTTATCTTAAAATATAAAGGAGAGGAAGAAGAGGAGCCCCCTAATAAGTTAATAGAAGCCCTTATAATTAACTTTAACCTAGATGATTAGGAACAGAAGACCTTAGAGATATTCCTAACTACTTTTAGACCTTTTACGGACAGCCAAGCCTTTAATATTACGACCGTATTAGCCAACCGTTCCTTTATACACTCAGTTGCGCCTAAAAACCATTCCGCAAGCACCCCCATTACGGACGTTATAGATTACAAGCAGGACCCATTTGCATATATCACTATAGAACGCTATACCCCTAAGGAATTCTATGGTGTTATAATCGATATAGGCACCTCCAAGAAGTCTACTGTAGGTTATGGACAATACCTTGCATATAGGACCACCGTAAATAATAATACGGACATTAACACTATATAAACTGGGGCCGTAAATGTCTAATTTGGCATTAGCTTAACTGTATTAATTAGATTAGTTATAGTTAAGACCCCAATTAGCCTAGTTAACTTCTATATAGTAAAAGCAAACACCCCTTTCTTACTTTGCCTTGCGGATATGGACAGGTTATAGGTTTACTACAACAATATTACGGACACCTTAATTGGCCCCGTAACTGCCTTAGGAAGTAAGCATATTACCCTACCAATTATACGACGATTTGGACACCCGTTTCTTATATAGGGAGAGACTTTACGGACCTATATTTAGGAATCTTTTAACTATAACCTGTGCTACCTTACCAGTACAGAGATCTACTATCTATACCGCCGTTTCGGCCACCCGTTAGCCGAAAAGCTATATAGAGTCCTTGAACGCTCTAGACATAACGACATCAATAGGAAGGCAGTTAATTACCTGACCAAATACTGCTCCTTTTGCTAGAAATACGGACGTTCCCTAGGCCGATTTAAGTTCACCCTTTGTAAGGACCTTAACTTCAACCACTCAGTGTATATAGACATTATGTATATTAACGGCAGCCCAGTATTATATATAATTAATGAGGCAACCTGCTACTAAGCCACCCGTTAGTTGCAAAATATATCCGCAAAGTATACTTGGGATATTTTACAGACCTGCTGGATTGACACGTACGTTAGACCTCCTAAGTATATCATCTACGACGCCGGTAGGAACTTTATCAGCAAGGAATTCCAGCAGTATGCTATGGCTATAGCTATATTAACAAAAGCTGTTCCAGTCGAGGTGTATTGGTCCGTTAGGCTTATCGAGCAAGCTTACCTAGCTCTACAGAGAGCTTATTAGATTATTATAGACGAGTGCAAGGACATCTAAAAGGAACTGGCTTTACAGATGGCCGTAAAAGCCGTTAACAACACCGCTGGCCCTAACGGACTAGTACCCACCCTCTTGGTTTATGGAGCCTACCTAAGAATAAGCAACCTAGGCCCCCCTGCCCCGTCTATTACAGAACGAGCAGCTGCAATATGGAAGGCAATGGCTAAAATAGTTAAATTATGGGCTAAACAAACTATCAATAATGCCCTACACTACTGTAATGGACCTAATACGACCTTAGTATACAACCTCCCGCTTAACTCTAAAGTCCTTATATAGCGTAAAAGCGGCAGTTGGAATGGACCTTACTGTCTACTGGCCGTAGAAAACGAGACGTGCTGCGTATAGCTTCCTAGCAGGCCAACTAGCTTCAAAAGCACGTCCGTAAAACCCTACTTTTGGCCCGAAAATACCTATGATATTAAGCTAGACGAACTAGAAGTAATTGCCAAACCAGACGAACTAGAAGCGACTGCTAAATTAGACGAACTAGAGGCACCCTTGCCTACCCTAGAGGTCCCCTAGAAACCCACTGAACCTACTAAACCTGCTATAAAGCGTGGCCGAGGACGCCCCCGTAAGAATCCCGTAATGGAGAACCACCTGACCTCTGCAGGCATATCCGCAAAGCAATCTCTGCCTATGGATATATTAGTTCTAATACAGGAAACCCCTTTTACGGACTTACAGCGTAAAGAGATCAACGGACTACTTAAAAAGGGTGTCTTTGTGATTATAACGGAGAGAGACGTTCCGCAAGGCGTCCGTATATTCAACTTACGCTTTGTTAATAAGATTAAGCACCCTAGTACTAACAAAGCCTTTAAGAAATTAAGGCTTGTTATATAAGCTTATAATAACTAGGGAAAGAACCTAGTCCTTACGCAATCACCTACAATTTAATGGGTTAGTTAACGGATTATACTCGCACTTATACCTAGACTACAGCAAACCAAATCCGTAGCCCTTTACTTACGGGACATCTTACAAGCCTATATGCAGTCTAATACCTACCTAAGTAGGGATATCTTTATATGACTACCCTATAAGCTCAACCTATAACCAGGAACAATTTTATGGGTTATAAAACCTCTTTACGGAGTACCAGAAGCCGGAAACTATTGGTTTAAGATATACTACTAGCACCACGTCAGTAAACTTAAAATGGAATAGTTGACCTATAACCCCTGCCTCCTATATAGCCTATTGAACGGCCTTGGTATTGTTGGACTCTAAATAGACGATACCCTCTTCTTAGCAGACTGGATATTTGCGGACGCTGAAGAGACTAAACTGTAAGAAGCTAAGTTCCTGGCAAAGCCGCGAGAGTAGTTAACTAAGTAGACTCCAATTAAGTTTAACGGAGGCTTAATTATACAAAAGGGCAACTTAATTTAGCTGACCTAGGAACGCTAAGCTTAAAACCTAAAGCTTGTTACAGCAAAGCCTATAGACCTTACCAGTTCCCGCGGAGAGACCTGTAAGACCGTAAATATAAAGGACTAATACGCTGCATAGCGTGCAAGAGGCGCCTATATTGCTATAGTCTGCTAACCTGAATCTGCCTATGACTTGTCCTTTGCGGCCCAGGCAGTAGATCCGCAAGAAGAAAATATTAAGCAGCTTAATAAGCGCATTTAGTGGCAAATTAACAATGCAGCAAGGGGACTTACTTTTGTACTACTAGACCTAAGTTCCCTTAGCTTACTAGCATTTATGGACGCCTTCTTTGCTAATAACAAAGACCTGTCATTACAAATCGGCTTTGTAATTGTACTTACGGACTATAATTAGGACGCAAATATACTGCACTAGTCTTTAATTAAGTGCAAACGAGTAACCCGTAGTGTACTAGCTTCTGAACTATATGCACTAGCTTATGGATTTGATATAGCAGCCGCAATTAAATTAACGGTTTAGAAGATTCTATAACTGGAGCAGTTACCCCTAGTTTTATGTACTGATTTAAAGTCCCTTTACGACTGCCTAGTTAAACTAGGTATGACATAAGAGAAGAGACTTATGGTCGACCTAATATGCTTACGTTAGGCCTACGAACGACGTGAGATTATGGAGGTCAAATAGACTAGCAGTGGAGACAACCCAGCAGACGTCATGACTAAGGCAAAGCCGTGTCAAGCTCTTAAAACCCTAATTAATATGAACAAGCTCAACCTAAAGGTCACAGAATAGGTAGAGCGAGACTAACGGAGCATTTATAGTTCAGCTACGGCCCGTCGGAAGGCCGTATGGTGCATTTACGGCCCGTCAAAAGGCTGTATAGTTCATTTTACGGACCGTAAGTAGGACTTACGGCCAGCTTGGAGCACTATTTGGAAGGCAACCCAGAAGGCACTTTAGGAGGGATTTCCTATGTATTTCTTTTGTGTTTTACGGTTCTATTAAAACAATTACGGAGGTTGTATACAGGTGGTTTCATTTTTCAAGTACCGCTAGTATATAATTATAGCACCTGTCATACCGAACGCGTGCTTACGTGTACGGTATACCAACTACGCGTTTACGCGTTTGGTGTACCAACCACCCGCTTACTATAACGGGCTTATATAAATGCTTCTGAACTGAAGCTTGTAGATTGCTACCATATAAGAATACTAAGCTAAGGAGAAGAAGAAGAAGAATTGTTTAGGGGTAGTAGGTAGGCATGTCGCGAGGGCCGTTAAGGCGCTAGTGGTAAGCGGGCCAATAGCGATTTTGCATGCTGGGCATGGAAAATCCTAATTGGTTGAATATGGCCGGTGACGCGTTTTAGCACCGTTATATTACCCCCCCCTCCTAAAAAAGCCTGCCCTTAGGCTTTGTCTAAGTTCTTTATTGTTGTTTAAATTATTATAGTTATCTAACCCCTCTTCCTAGCATTTAACCCAGCTATCTAACTTACGTGGTGGTCTAGGGAGGTCTGGGTGGGCTAGGTGGAAATCTTATAGCTTATAGGGAGCGTACTTAAAATCAAATGTGGGGTACTATTTTGGATCTTCGTTATGACCTACCCAGCTCGCACAGTATTTTAAGGTACTACAGTCCTTCTTCACTGCTAAGATCTCTTTAACTTCCTATTCTTCGTCCTCTACAATCTAAATTGGCGGTGGGGGGCCGTTGTACTGTCTAGGTAATAGGTCATCCGCGGCCTTCCGCAGTTGGTCTAGAGAGAAGACAGGGTGGATCTTTATTAACTTTGGTAGCTTAACCTTAAAAGAGTGCCCTACCTTCTTAGGGATTTTATAGGGGCTAGCTATTTGGTGGTCTAGCTTACGGCTTGGCCTTTGGGTTTTTTAGTTCTTTATTGATACCTATACCTTATCTTCTACGTAGAAGTCTACCTTGCGGCGATGTTGGTTTATGTCGGACTCTTTCTTCTTTTATGCCCTTTTCATAATTGCTTGGGCAGTCTCCTAGGCCCTGTGCATTCTCTTAGCGAATATCTAGGCCTCTTTATAGCTAAGGCGTTCGCAGGCCGTTATATATCCTATAGGTCTATCCTAATTAAAGGATGTTTGTGGCCTATATCCATAGAGTAACTTAAATAGCGACATTCCTATACTATTATAAGGGAGCGTGAGCTGTGCGTAGTTTATTATAGGTAGTAGTTCCGACTAGTTGTCCTAGTAGTAGTTAATAAAGGGGCGAAGTTGCTGGTTAAGGTACTAGTTCATAATCTTGGTTTGGCCGTCAGTTTAAGGGTAGAATATAGTAAAGAGCTTAATCTTAATCCTAAGGATGTGGTAGAATTTGTTCTAGAAGTCCGATATAAACTAAGGTCTATAGTTAGAGATAATTGACTTAGGAGCGCCATGGATCCGGTAGATGTTGTCCACATATATACGGGCTATGTCCTTTACGGTCGTAGTCTTAAAGTAAGGGAGGGAAATGGCTTACTTACTTAGTCGGTTAACTACTACAAAGGCCATATTATAGCCGTATTTGTCCTTTGGGAATGATTTAAAGTCTATTGTAATATGTTGCTAAGGGCGTTTAGGGACTGGTAGTGGTTACAGCTATCTAGGAGTTTAGTCCCTGGGGGTATTTGCGCGTTTGCAAGTATAACAATTTCTAATAAATTATTCTATATCGGATAGGAGTCCTCGCTAATAGTAATAAGGCGATAGTAGTTAGTAGGTCTTATCTTAACTAGGGTGCGCCGTAGAGACTTAACAGTAGGCTTTATAGATTAGCTCTGTTTATAGGTTGTTAATATCTAGAACTATAAGCCGTTTTTAGTATAGGAGCAGTCCGTCTTCTATTTCTAAACCAGGGTCACCCCCTATAGCTTAATCGCGGAGGGCTTTTAGGGATTTAGCTGTGCGGTTCGCGGTTAGGATATAATTAATTAGTCCTATTGGTTTATCTAGGGTCTCTCCTTTTATAGGTACTACTTTATTCTGTTTAGAGCTTAGTTCCTTAAGGATACGTAGGTTAAGTTGTTTGGTATGGAGGAGGGCACGTATCCGGTGCTAAGCCTTTAGCTTATCTTATGGCCCCACGTCCTGTTCTCTCCAGGTTAAGGCGTTAGCCTTAGCATTTTGCCTACTGGGGCGGTACATAATCATAAAGAAGAATTAGGAGAGTATTTTGGCCTACCGGGCCTGTTGACTGGTAAGTTGTTTTATTATTATAAAATATTTAAGGGCTTTGTAATCGGTATAAACCTTAATCTAAGAGTCTGTGCTTCCAAGCTCTACGCGCTACTAGGACAATAATTGTATAATAGCCAACATTTCCTTATTGTGCACTTTGTAGTTGCACTTAGCTAGGGCTATTATTTTTAAGAAGAACGCAACAGGGTACCATTCGCTATCTAGGTATAGCTGTAAAAGGACTCCCGCTATTACCCTATTAGAGGCATCCGTTTCTAGCATTAATTTAAGGTCTGGGTTATAGTGACGAAGGATTAGGGAGGAGATAAGTTGGTCCTTTAACTCCTTAAAGGCTTTTATACAGTTATTGTTAAAGATGAAAGATGTGTTGTTCTTAGTTAGTCGTATAAGAGGCTTGGCTATGACTCCGTAGTTACGGATAAACCAATGGTAGAAATTACAAAAGCTGAGAAAGGACTGGATTCCTTTTACAGTATAAGGGGGTTTCTAGTTGCGGATTGCCTTAACCTTCTCTAGGTCAACTTTAATTCCTTCTGTACTAATAATAAACCCAAGGTACTTTGTGCGTTTTACTCTAAATTTACATTTTTTGATATTAACTTGTAGGCCTGCATTCTGTAGTCTCTCTAGGACCTTCTTGACGTGAACTTGGTGCTTAAGTTCATTATCTAAGTATATAAGAATGTTGTCTAGGTATACCGTACAGAATTCGTTAAGGTAGTCAAAAAGAACATCATTTATGTACTATTAATAAGTGGCTGGCCTATTCATTAGTCTAAAAGGAAGGACTTTATATTTATAAGACCTATAATGGGTACGGAATGTTATTAGGTCTTCTAATACAGGGTCCATCCTAATTTAGTAAAAAGCTTGGCAGATATTAAGCTTAGTAAAGATTTTGGCCCAGCTTAGACGTGTAAGGGTTTCATTAATTAAAGGGAGAGGGTACCGATCCTTCTGAGTAATAGCGTTTAGCTTCCAATAGTTAATACAGAAATGAAGGCTTTTATTGGGTTTCTTTATAAATAAAACAGAGGAAGTAAAGGGAGCCTAGCTTGGCTCAATAAACCCTTTATAGAGGTTGTCAATTAGGTATTGCTTTGTTGCCTTTAGTTCCTCTATAGTTTACTAGTAAAGGGGGCTATAGCCTAGGGAGTTATTAGTCTCCAACTAAATCTTATAATTATAGGTTTGGTGGGGGGGTAGTATGTCTGAAGCTGCTTTTAAGAACGCGTCTCTATGGTTTAAGAGGTAATTAGGGAGGAGGCGCTTAACTAGTTCCTTATTAGTTTCCTCTACTAGTACTTCTTCCCTCTCAGCGATAATCTAGTTAATTTTGTATAAACTGGTAGTAAAGACTTCGTTGTCCTTTTAATATATATTAAAGTGGAAACCTATAGCACTAATTGCCGTGATGTCTACTATAGGGGTGTTATATAATAGTAGAGTTATCCGTGGCCTTAGGGGCTTCTAGGGTATTAGCGTTGTCCTTACTTCTTTTAGCTCTCATTGCATCTTCCAAAGGTTGTCCTTTATGTCCTATTAGTACGTCCTCTTCCCTATTAGCCGGATCTCTGTAATTTAGAAGTTGTCTATATTAGTGTCCGTTCCACTTCCGTAAGTAAAGTCCTCCTTAACTATAGTCCTTTAGGGGAGTATCCTTGTTAGTACGGAGTTCCTACTGGCCTCACGGCGGGCATCTTCTTAGGCGAAGGCTAGGTCGCGGTTCCTGACATCTTGCTAGTAGGTAGGATCAGCCTTCGCGGCTAACGTCTTATAGTTGGTGCGGATTTCCCTAATAAAGGAGGGTAACTTTGGTTTATTCTCCGGCCAGATAAACTGTCTTTGTTGAACGTTCAGCCAAATATTAAAGTAGGACATCCATTTTTGGCTGAGAATTATGTCGTGTGACCCTAGGTCTAGGATGCAGAAGGGGATGCCAAACTGGCGTCATCTATTAATAGCGATATGTAGCTTTAAAATGTAGGTAACTAGTATACCAGCTTGACCGTTGTAGCCTTTTACTTAAATAGGCTTCTCTAGTCAGGTAGCATTTACATTTAAGAACTTAGTAATATTATTCGCATAAGCAGTGTTTATAAAGGCAAAGCTATTTGCTCCAGTGTTAATAAGGGCAGTTATATTAACTCTATATCCATTTTAAGATACTATATATAGAACTATAAAGTGTTTTCCACCTATTAGCTGACTTAGATTAATCTCTTTAAGATTAATAGGATACCCTAGGGGGGAGTCTTTCCCTAGGGTTCTTCTTTTCCTAACTTATCAAATGTTTCTTCTTCCTCTATCTCCTTAATATTACCCATATCCTTTAGCTCTAGGTAGGACGTGGCAAAGTAACTATCCTTTCCGCAATTGAAGCACGTGACCGTGGCAGGGTCAATTAGGGTATTGCGACGAGCATTAGTTAAAGGTATGGTATATAGCGAGTCAGGTAAGGTTTATGGGTAGGCAGTTGTGACCGCTTTTGGTGTAAGGGCGGTTATGGTTTATCTTCTGACGCTAGCTCCCATTAGTGTAGCAGATAGGTTACGGTCACTATAGGGCCGCTTTGGTTAATTAGAACGAGCATTAATTCGTTTTAGTTCTGAATCCAGCGACGAACATCGGGCTATAAGTCTTTAGTAGGTTAGTAGGTCGTCCAAGGCTACCACAATCTTCTCTTGTAATCAGACCGTTAGCTTATTGTATAGGTCTAAATAATAGTTCTTAGGGGGAACCTAGCCTTCGCCTGCTAGGTATAAGAATTAAGTCTGGAACTTGGTAAAGAATTAGTTCAATTTTATTATTAGGCGATTATAGTCATAACAGGTATCCTGTACTTTATTTGGATTAACATAAATAGCAGCCAGATGCTATATTATCTTATTAACAGATGTAAACCGAATAGGTAACTTGTCCTTAAACTTAACCTAAAGGTGTCGCTAGGTGTCCCTAATGGTTTAACTAAAGAGGTAGAGTATTTTAGCTTCTTTAGAGGGGAAATGGTTGTGGTTAATATAAAGCTTTCCTTGTACCTAAATTCTCCAGTTCTTAAAGGTTAGGTCTATGCCGTCTAATAATGGTGGGGGGTTAGGGAGCTTAACGGACTTTAATTGCTTTATTATTGTGTCCATACTCTCTGGTGTATCGCATTTAGTTAAGCGAATGGGTTGACTAAGGCTTTATAAAGGGGAGGCTGGGCTGTTTTATAAGGTAGTAAGGCTTTCTAGGATCTCCTTTAGAGTCTCTTATATACTTTAGGCTTAAAGACGATTGACCTTCTGATTGGCAGTAAGGGCATAAATCTGCTTATGTACACCTGTAATATCGTTATTGTCTTTAATTTCTGATCCTAACTGGATCTTATATTCCTCTTGGGTAGAGGTAGGTCTTTTAGATAAGCTTGCTTTAGGTGCCATTATTGGCTTCCTAAAGTTTGTCGGAATTGTACAATTCGGTTTTAATTCTGGGGTTCTTTTAGGGGTATAGGTTAAGTACAGTCTGGCCTATAAAGTGGGATATTATTAGGGCCTTCTCAGGCGTGGTAGTATGAGTTTTTTGATGTCTGAGTATAACGCGTCAACGCGTCGTTGCAGACGAAGGTCTTTTTTTAGGGTGGGATATTATTAAGGCCTTCCTAGGCAGTGTATGGAGAGCTTAGTATAATGTAACGGGCTTGTATAAATGCTTCTGAACCAAAGCTTATAGATTGCTACCATATAAGAATACTAAGCTAAGGAGAAGAAGAAGAAGAATCGTTTAGGGGTAGTAGGTAGGCATATCACAAGGGCCGCTAAGGCGCTAGTGGTAAGCGGGCCAATAGCGATTTTGCATGTTGGGCATGGAAAATCCTGATTGGTTAAATATGGCCGGTGACGCGCTCCAGCACCGTCACACTTACGCGTCTAGTGCACCCCTGAAGCACTGACTAATTAGGGGGAGGTCGTATTAGTATATAGACCACGTAGTCTGCTTTAATACAAGAGACAGTCACTATCTAAACAAGCATACAATACTACATGTATTTTGTGCCCGTGGATACGACTCACTTATGCTATTAAGTTAGTACGAACAGTGCTATTATAGAAGAATGGATCTATAGTACGTATAGCGTCTTTACTTAAATAAGATATTCTATAGCTAACCTTACTAGCTTTAGTAGGGTATTAGTTATAGTTTGTTAAAGGTTTAAAATGGAGCTTAGTTATAAAGAGATATAGGTTATTTTAATTTCTATTAAATATTAGAGGATTAGGGAGCTTTTTAGATTTTATAGCGGGTATTAAATTCGTTATAAATATGGGTTAAGTTACTATTACTAGTTTAGAGTTCGCGTTTAAGGGGCTAGGCTTAGATATAGTTATATTAATCTTGTTTATAAGTGGTGTTAGGGTCTCTAATATAAGTGCTTTAATATTACGGAGTTCTTTATGGAGTGCTTTTATTAATTATTAATACTGGGCTTCTAGTGCAGCCTACTGCTAAGCTAAGGCATCTATAAAGGACTGTTATATTATGGTTAACTGTTCCCTAACTAGGGATATAATATTTATAGTTATTAAAGGGGATTTGGGTTCGTTTGCTATTTTAATAGTAGTTATTTTAACGCAACGTAGTATAAGGGCGTGAAGAGGCTTTAAGGAAGATTTGAAGGAATAATATAAATTCTATCTAAATCTAAGGGTATATAGCTCTTGCAGAGAACAAGATATTGCGTAAAGAAGAGAAAGGAATATAGGAAACTTATAACTAAATATTTAAGGGTCTTAGTAGTAGACGTATAGGCACGAGCGCACGTGGGTTTTAATAGGTTTCGACTAAATTCTATTACATTAGTGGAATTTGGTGGAATTTGATTGAGTTGGCGGAATTTAGCAGAATTTAATTAACTTCGCAGAATTTGGTTAAAGCGTTAGAATCTATCTATTAAGTATTTTACCGAGACATTCTTACTGTAACTGGGCTAGTCCCGTTATAGGTACTACTTAGTAGCCTATAGCTTATTAGTAGATTGCTAGCGAAGGGGGCTATAGCTAAGGGTATTTTCTTTATCTAGCTTAATCTTAATCTTATAGTTATATAGTTGGTGTAGTAAGAGTATATTAAATACTGCCTTAGAGAATACGTTCTTAAATTTCTAGTATTAGCGGAGTAGTTTCTGTTCTACTAGCTCCTTATCTACAAGCTTACTTTCCCCACTAAGCTAGTTATAGGCTAGGGCTTCCTTATCTTTAATTATCTAGTTAATTTTAAATAAGCTAGTCGTAAAGGTAATAGTATTAGGCCGTTTTAAGTTCTGGTAGAACCCTATGGCGCCAATATAGTAAATATTAACTAGTAGTGTAACGGAACCTTGTAGTAGGAACTACAGTGGGTCCTATTATTAGGCTGGGTATATAGGTAAGAACAAATCAATAACGTAATAATAACTGGTGGAGTGGTTGCCTAATAGATTAACTCCAATTGTATTCTAAGATTTACTATAAGGAGAGAACTATCTACGGTAGGAACTAAGGTTCTTTAAATACACAACCGTACTCCTAAGAAATCCTCTCTTGTATGTAAGGTATATATTGTCTGTATTAAATGTAACGTCCCTTCTGTTTAACACAGTTAATACATTCAATGCCACGTAACCTCGGTTACTATTCCTCGTTATATAGTTCCACTAGTTCCATCCTAGACTGTGCCTGTATTAACTAACTAGCTTCCGCTAACTCTTCTCCAAGTAGTTATAACATTATGCTTAAAGTGTCTGTAATACTATCTCCCTCCTCTTTATCTTTATCCTTAAAGATTCCTAACATCTCTAAGTCGTCTATTAGAGGTGTGATGTCCATTTAATCAGTCTGGTTAATATTCTTGCTTATTATACCTAAAGCTTCTTCTTCTCTTTTTTAGGTGGAGCGCCGCCTACGTACTGTCTCCTCAATACTGTCACTTAGTAAAGTGATGGCGATTCCCTGCTCTAGGTGTGCAAAAGAGGGGTTGGTTTGCATTGCGTTAGCGAGTCCCTTGTCTTAGTAACCCTCTTCCTGTTCTAAGTGCACTAAAGCAAACGTTTAATTGTCCTGCAATGTTCACTCTATCTCTAACGCTGAGTGTGCGCGTCCTATAACTCTTAACAGTCTTTAAGTTCCCTAAGTAACTTATTATAGGGTCTTGTGTTTAATCTACCGCTGCAAAGCTTAATAGTAAGCTAGCCTTAGCGTTGCTTGCGGTCTAACGTACCTTAAAAGAGTTTGTACGCGTCCTTAAAGCCCAACGTCTAGCTTATGCTTATCTTTAACGTCTTAAACGTGTTCGTAAGAAGGTTTATTTTAAGGAGTGGAAACTAGTCCAATAAGGTCTATAGGAACTTAGTAATAAAAGGACTGGCTCTCCTCCTATAAGAGAAACAACTCCAAGTAGCTCAGTAATTGCTTCTCTTGGGTCCCCCTTAGGTGACTCGTTTTTTGGCAATCTTTTTTTATTAATATTGCCTAACCTGCTTTCTTCTAATACTCCTATACCTTTCCTATAGCGTTCCTTAGGTTGCTTAGTGGTTTCTAGGTAGTCTCACTATAGCCTATTTACTTTACTTTATACTATATTTCGTTATCTATATCCTCGTGACTAATGATCTTCGAAACTTGCTATTTATCTTCTTTTTGTCCTCTATATGTGTCTGCCTTATAGACTGGTGGCTTAATATTCCCGTATACTGACTCTAGCATTGCAATATGTTATATAGGGTAGATCCTTATTTTAGCTAGTAGGTTTAACTTATATGTGACTAATAAAATCTTTTGCTTAATTTTAAAAGGTCCTAGTCTAATATGGTCTAACTTCTTGCTTAGTTGTCAACTCTTGAAATTTTTGTATAGTAGCTATACTTTATCTCCCTCCTTAAGATCTGGTCCCTTAAATCTTTTAGCGTTGTAGTACCTTTTTATTTGTTCTTGTACTAGTTTAGCTGTTTCTATAAGGTCTATATAAAGATTTATTAACGTCTCTATTCTTTACTTAGCTGTGCTACTTGTCTTTTTTGCTTAATGTGGCGATAATAATGTTCTTAGCTCGTATCCGTAATTCGCCTTAAATAGTAATGTCCCCATTCCTTCTTGTGGTGTTGCGTTGTATATAAACTGTGTAACTGGTAATAACGATACCCAATTATTCTGTGCGTGATTGATATAATGCCTTAGATACTGCTCTAGTGTCTAGTTTAGTCTTTCCGTTTGTCCGTCCGTCTGCGGATAATACGCTGTAAATATTACTGCGCGAACTCCTTGTTCTGCTAGAAATACTTTCTAAAATATTGCTATAAATCTTGGATCTCTATCTGATATAATCTTGTCTAGTGCTCTATGTCTTGCGAATACTTTCTTTATATAGATTCTAGCAACATCTTCTACTGATATTTCTTTAGTGCATGCTATAAAGTATCCCTACTTTGTTAGCTTATCTACTATTACTAAGATCGCGTTATAATCTTGTCCTATAATAGGATCTCTTAACTTTGGTAACTTAATAATAAAGTCCTATAATACAACTTCCTATGGTCTTCCTGGTATTTCAACAGGTTATAGCCCTCTATACGGCTTATGCCTCATCGGTTTATTTCTTTAGCAATTTGGACATTTCTTTATAACTTGTCTTGCTAGTCCCCAGATTTCTTAAATAATGTACTCCTCTTAAAGTCTTAACACTAAGCCTATAGCTCCGTTATATCCTTGTGTTATTCCCTTGTGGAATTCCTTAACAAATTCTTCTGTAATAGACTTAGGCATATATATTGCTTCTCTGTTTTTGTATTGCTCTGAGTTTAGATCCTCTACCTATGCTTTTTAAATCTTCTATATCTAATCACTCTCTAGTAATTTATAAATCTAACTTTCTTTAGTTATTATAATCTTCGGATAATTGTACCTAATTAATCCGTCTTAATCCTTTCGCAATAAAGCTCCTAATAGCTTTTCGTCACTTTGTAGTTCAGCTTTTCTGCTTAAAGCGTCTACTCGTGCATTATCTGTACCCTTGGTATGCTGAATTTCGAAATAGTATTCTATAAGCATTTCCGCCTATCTAACCTGTCTTTAGTTGAGTTCCTTTGTTATTAGGAATCCTGTAAGGTTCTTATAGTCCGTCTTAACCATAAATGGTTTCTCTGTGCCTTATAAGAATGCTCTCCATTCCTTAAGTGCTGTAACTATACCTAATAACTCCTTGTTATAGATGTCATAGTTTAACTCTGGTGGTGTTATTTTCCGACTATAGTACGCCACTGGATGCCATGCGTCCTGGTATTTTTGTAGTAAATATGCTCCTAGTGCGAAGTCTGATGCGTTTGTCTTAATAACCGTTTCTAACTTTAGTTAATAGATCTTAAGGTGTTAGCAACTTAGTCAATCAAGGCACGAGCACGGGAAGAAGGACGCGCAAGCCTGTATGATTGGATTGTCTATAAACGAGGATCCAAAGCTAGAGAAAGGAAGGAGAAGAATAGCAGCGCCGCTTGATATTTTATGCGGTCCTCGAGTTATGTGACTCGCGTCTACTATAATCTATGTTTGCCAAGATCCACCGTTTTCTACTAGCGCTGTAACATTACTCCCCCCTCCGAAAAAGCCTGCCCTTAGGCTTTGTATGTCCGTATTATGTCTATGGGGTATTCTTGTCTTTATGCTCGATAGGCAGCCTATCGTCTTCGCTATACCAGCACTCTATTTACTCGTTAAGGTACTTCGGGGGTCCGGGTTCGTTAGGGTATTAGTTATAAAATTCTTTAAGCTTCTAGGGGCAGCCTATAAAGTTCTAGGCAGGGTACCAGGTTGGGTCTAGATCGTAGCCTTTTTATTAGATATGGTATTGTAGCGTTCCTCGTACTAGTTTATAGGCTAGTATTTCATTAACTTCCCATTTATTGTCGCTATTAATTTAAATTGGCAGGGGAGGCTCATTCTTTTGTCTAGGTAGTGGGTCATTTACAGCCTTCCGTAGCTTATCCAACAAAAAGATAGGGTAAACCTTAATCAAGTCTAGGAGCTCAACCTTATACGAGTTGCTTTCTTTATTAAGGATTTTATACAGTCCTACCATCTTATAGTCTAGCTTGCGGCTAGGCCGTTCTGTCTTTTAGTTCTTTGTTGTAACCCAGACCCTATTGTCTACTGTAAAGTCAGGCTCGCGCCTATGCTTATTTGCCTACTATTTTATCGATTTCTGGGCCTTTTCTAGGTTCTTATAGGCTACCGTCCAGGCTTCTTCTAGGCGTTTGGCATATTGCTGGGCTTCCTTATAAGATAGTTTTTTACGTACGGTCTGTGGGCCTTTTGGTCTATTCCAGTTAAAGCTAGTATAGGGTAAATATCCTATTTCTAGCTGGATAGGTGCAAACCCTGTGGAGTTATAGGGTAGGGTTGCCTGGGCGTAGTCTATTAGGGGTAGTAGTTCGCCCTAGTTATCCTAAAAGTAGTTAACGAAGGGCCGGAGTCTCTAGTCTAGGTATTAATTTATAATCTCCATCTAACCGTCTGTCTGGGGGTGGTATACTATAGAAAGCTTTAGCTTAATGCTAAGGATTTAAGTAAACTCATTCTAGAAGGCCGATATAAACTGTAGCCCACAGTTGGATATAATAGTATCTAGTGGTCCATAAATTCAGTAGATATAATGGATATATAGTCGGGCTACCTCCTTAGCATCGATATCCTTGTAATAGGGGATTAAGAACGGGCGCTTACCAAAACGGTTAACTAGGATCATTACTATATCATATCTATCACGGTCTGTAGGCAGCTTGTAAAAGTCCATAGAGATATGCTGCTAGGGGCGTTCTGGTATCAGGAGTGGCTTTAATAGTCCTAGGGTCTTATCTCGTGGAATTGTAGACCTACAGCAGTTATTGCAGTTCCGTATATAACGGTCAATATCTGTAACCATTCCGGGCCAGTAATATCGGTTACTAATAATTTTGCGGGTCTTATTCTTTCTAGGGTAGGCCATAGAGACCTGGGTATGTGCTTTGGTAATAAGCTAAGTCCATAGGTTCTATTCCTCTGCTACTACTAGCTGTTTTTAATACTTAAGTAATCCGTTTTCAAGGGACTAGGGGCTAGTAACGTTCTTTGCCTTCTTACAGTACTCCTATAGAGAAGAGGTTGTACGGTTTATCTGCAGCAATTTGTTAATAAGGTTAAATCCTAAGGGGTTAATAGGATATATCTTGGCGCCTAAGGAGTCTATACTTAGTTCTGCCTGTATTTAGGGGTCGAGGTGCTCTAGTTATAGTAGTATCTGGGTCTATAATAAGATCTTTATAGCCATCTGGTTACCTAGGTCCTGTTTACGCCTTATAAGAGTATCCGCACGGTTCATAGCGCCTGGTCTGTATATAATTAAGAAGTTAAACTAAGATAGGATATCCGCCTAGCGTGCCTATTAGGCTGTAAGAGCCTTAGTTGTTATAAAGTATTCTAGGGCCTTATAATCTAAAACTACCTTAATAGGCTTAGGGGTCCCCTTTAGCTGCGCACGCCAGTGCTGAAAGCTAGAGATAATGGCCAGCATTTCTTTGTCATGGATGTGGTAGTTTAGCTTAGCATCTATTATAGTCTTTAAATAGTATACAATGGGGTGCTATTCTCTGTCTGGTTGCTTCTGGGAAAAAATACCGGCTATTGCGCCGTCTAAGGTATCTGTTTCTAGCATTGAGGGCCGTTCTGGGTCAAAGTGGGCGAGTAGAGAAGCCGATACTAGCCGTTTTTTAAGCTCATTAAAGGCCTGCATATATATGGCGTTAAAGTGGAAGGGCTGGTCTTTCCTAGTAAGGCGGTTAAGAGGCCGGGCAATTCTACTATAGTTCTTAATAAAATGTTAGTAGAAGTTATAGAAACCTAAAAATAATTGTACCCCCTTTATAGTCCGTGGGGGTGTCTACTAGTCAATTACAGCCGTTTTCTTTGGGTCGGCCTTAATTCCGTCTATACTAATAATAAACCCTAAGCATTTTATACGCTTAACACTGAATTCCGACTTCTTGATATTGGCCTAGAGACTAGCCTTGCAGAGCTGTTATAGGACTTTATAGACGTGCTTCTTGTGTTCTAGCTCGTTCTTAGAGTAAATTATAATATTATCTAGGTAGGCCGTATAGAAGTCGTCAAGGTAGTCAAAGAGTATATCATTTATATACCGCTGGTATATAGCTGGTCCGTTGGTTAGTCTAAAAGGAAGTACCTTATATTTGTACATTTTATAATGGGTCTAAAATATAGTAAGATCTATAGATCTGGGGTCTATTCTAATTCAGTAAAAGGCCTGGCGGATATCAAGCTTTGTAAAAACTTTAGCTCTACTTATTCAGGCCAGTGTCTTATTAAGTAGGGGTAGTGGATAGCGGTCCTTGCGGGTTATATTGTTTAGTTTATGGTAGTTAATATAAAAACGAAGTCCTCTGTTTGGCTTTTTAATAAAGAGAATTAGTAAGGCGAAAGGGACTTAACTGCTAGGCTTAATAAAGCCCTTATCTAGGTTTTTAATAAGATATTGCTTTATAGCCTATAATTCGGCAGTAGATTGCTGATAAAGGGGGCTATAGCTGAGGGTGTTTTCCTTATCTGGCTCGATCTCGATCTTGTGGTTGTATGGTCGGTGAGGCGGAAGCATATTAGATGCTGCCTTTGAGAATACATCCTTGAATTTCTGGTGTTAATGGGGTAGTTTCTGTTCTACTAGCTTCTTATTTGTAAGCTCGCCTTCCTGTCCACTAAGCTCGCTTTTCTTTTCCTTAATTATTCGAACAATTTCATATAAGCTGGTGGTAAAGGCAATGGTATTAGGTTGGACTAAGTTCTAATAGAATCCTACAGTGCCGATACAGCAGATATTAACTGGGGGAAGGTCCGTAGGTTTCTTTACGGACTTTTATTAGGCCGTATTTTGCGGTATAGGGTTTATAGTCTTCCTTAGCTTACGTTCTATTTTCCGTAAGTTATCCTTCCAGTCTATCAGTTTAGTATGGCGTCCGGTATTCCTGGCCTTCCTTCGTAGCTATATAGGGCCTAAGTTCTTTATGGGGGACTTAGCTAGGTTACTATTGATTTCCTAGGTCTCTAGTACAGGTGGCGTAATATAGGTAGTCTGGGGGCGGCATAGTATATAAATCCGTTGCGGATTAAGCTGTACGTCCTTCTTAAAGGCCTGGTCTCTACGTATAGCATCGGCTTGGTAGATGGTATTAATCTAGGGCCGTATAAGGTTCTCTATTGTAATACTGATTTCTTTTATAAAAGAAGGGGTTAGGGGTAGGGATTTGGGCTAGAGGAGCTGTCTATTTTATATATTAAGCTGTAAGCCTAAATAGGCTAGCCATTTTCTTCCTAAGATTATATTATGGCTTCCTAGGTCCGTAATAAGAAAGGGGATGTTATACTACCTTTGTCTATTAACACGGAGGTGGATCCGTAAGATAGTCATAATAGGTGGCCCTATTCTTCTGTTATACCCGCGAATAGGAACTGGTTTAGGCAGTTCCTTAAGGGGCGTATTTAAAATTTTAGCCAGCTTTACGGCGCACTAAGTGTCTATTAAGGCAAAGGCATTCGCTCTAGAGTTAGCTAAAGCAGAGGTTAAAACTTAATATCTATTGCGAAATAAAGTATAAGGGATAGTGCAGCTTTTTCCACTAACTAGCCGACCCAGATTAATATATAACATATTAATCCCTTTTAACCCTAAAGAGAAGTCTTCTTTTAGGGTTCCTCTTTTTCCAACTCTATGCTATCCTCCTGTATTAATAGAACCTCGTCCGTTTTTACCTTTATTAGGTAGTCCTTAGCGAAGTAGTCCTTTTGGCTATATAAGAAGCAAGCCCCCTAATTACTAAGGGCCTGTCTATAGGGGTTGCTATATATAGGCCAAGCATGCGCTGGACCCGCGGTAGGGCTAGCTACACGGCTAGCTGCTGAGTTAATGGCGGGCTGTATGGCTGGTGCTATAGGAGTTGTCAATTGTGCTAGGGCACTACGGGCTGTTTTTATAGCGCTTGTGGTCTGGTTTAAAGAGTTTCTAGCTTTATACCGCTTAGCTTGTGCCTTAATTCAACAGAGGCCTTAATTAATAGCTAGGCAGTAGTCCATAAGTACCTTTAGCGTCTGTACAGTAGTAAAAACTGGCAGTACGGCGTGCTGTAGGTCTAGGGTGAGCTTATTAAAGAGGTCTGGCATTAGGTCTTTATGGGGAATTTGGGCTTGGCCGGCTAGGTGTAAAAAGCAGGTCTGGAAGGCTGAAAAGGTCTCTGTCGTTTTTATGTTAAGGGCTTTATAATCAAGGCAGGCGTTCTGTATCTTAAAGGGGTCCTTATAAATAGAAGATAGGTGGTTAATTATCTCTTCTCTAGAGAGGAAGGGGTCTGCTAAGTCCTGGGCATATTGCGGACGTAGATACGTCTATACGTCCCCACCGGTACGGCTAAAGACGTAGGCCATTTTAGCTTAAGCAGTAGGGAAGTAGTCCGCATTAACTTTGAGCTTGTCTTGCAGTTAAAGCTTCCAATTGTTAAATATAGGGTTAGTTCTGTCCGTAAGTAATAAGGGGTCCGCGACCTTCGCAGACCACGATAATGCTAATACTGTACGTTGGGCTAGGGCCTTAAGGACTATAGTAAGTCTATAGGTGTCTGATAACTCCTTGCTAGGTATAGGGGTGTCTCTGGTTTTAAGCAGCTCTTAAAGCTGTTTGATTTTAGCATTAGCTGCTGTAAGTTCTTCCTAGGGGGTCGAGACGGCGACTGTTTTACTATTGGAGGTATTTGCGGGTCCTGCAGCAGCTTTGCCAGCTGCTGTATTTCTTGGCATAGCGGTAGGGGTATTGGGTAATTTCTAGTATTTGTTTATTTTCTGGGGGTTTTGGTCTATGCGTGTCCTATTCTTAGGTTTCGCGTTCTATTTGTGTTTTTTTAGTTCTGTCCTGTCTTTAGGGTCCTGTTTTGTTCTGTTGGTGTCCTTTAGGTTCTTTTCTATGTCCTTGTCCTATTTATAGTTTATAGATATTTTTAAGTTCCTTCTTAGGAAAGAAGAGTAGTGACGAGCTTTAGATAATGTTAGCAACTTAGTCAATCGAGGCACGAGCACGGGAAGAAGGACGCGCAAGCCTATACAATTAGATTGTCTATAAACAAGGATCTAAAGCTAGAGAAAGGAAGGAGAAGAATAGCAACACTGCTTGATATTTTATGCGGTCCTCAAGTCATGTGACTCGCGTCTACTATAATCCACGTCTGCTAAGATCCACCGTTTTCCACCAGCGCCGTAATATAAGGATTGGTTCTTAGGTAAACAACTCTTTAAGTTCCTAGAATAGCTCCTTCTGTTTACTACCCTAAACCCATAGTTTCTCTTTCTTTGTTAGCCTTGTAAACGGCTTAATGCTTTTTAACCACTATGCTATAAACCTCCTATAGTAGTTACAAAACCCTAGAAACAACCTTAACTGCGTAACGTTTTCTAGTTTATGCCAATTCACTATGGCTTCAACCTTCTTTGGGTCTATACTGATTTTTCCTAGTTTAATAATAAATCCTACAAAATCGGTTTTTCTTGTAAAGAACTCGCATTTCTTGATTGTTACTAGTATCTGTTCTTCCTATAGTCTCTTTAAAACCCATTTAATATGTTCTCTATGTTCTTCCTTACTCTCTAAGTAGATAATAATGTTATTAAGGTATACCATAATAAATTTATCTAGGTGTTCTCCTAATATACTATTAATTCGCTTCTGGAATGTTGCTAGTGCATTTGTAAGCCTAAATTGTATAACTAATAGCTTATATAGTCCTTCCTTTGACCTAAAGGCTGCCTTCTATTTGTTGCCTTCCTTAATTCTAATCTGATGGTACGCCTATCTCAGATCTATCTTTATAAAGATATTTACGTTACCTATCCTGTCTTAGATTTCGCTAATTAAGGGTAAAGGATATCTATTCTTCCTAATAATGCTGTTCAACTATCTATAGTCTATACACATCCTAAGTTTTCCGTTTTTCTTTGAGATAAACAGTACTGGATATCCTGCTGATAACTATGACGGTCTAATATATCCCTTGCATAAGTTCTCCTAGACAAACTTCTTAAGCGCTACTGACTCCGTTTCAGTAAGCTTATAGATTGGAAAGAACTTTAGACTTATTCCTTCTTTTAATTCTATCTTGTAGTCCCATGCTATATGCTCTAACAGCTTTTTACTTTCTGGTAACTATAACTTTTTACTATACTTGTAGTATCTCTTTAGTGTATAACTTAAGCCTCGCTTAGTCTCTTTATATATCGCTCCTACTTAGTACTATACTAACTTAATTTGCTGTCGCACTTTACGCCATTAAGTATCCTTAATATTAACCTAACCTATAACCTAATCAATCTTTGGATTATACTCCTGTAACTAAGGCATCCCTAGTATCGCCTCGTCCTGTCCTAATAGTAGGATATTAAAAGATATTCTAACTGGTCTCCCTTTAATAGTTATCTAAATAGGTCCTGTTTTAAGATTAATAATGCCTCCTCTATAGGCTATCTAATCTCCTGAAATTGTTGTAAGTAAATATGGGTGTTTCTTTTATCTATGTGGTAACCCTATTCTTTCCACTGCCTTTGGTAATATGTGGTTCCTAGTTGCTCTACTATCTACTAACGCTTTAAACTGCTGATCTTGCTATTTGACTCGTAAATTTAGGTGTTATCCTTGAATTCCTTTAAGGGTCTAAGGCTCTAATACTGGTTCCCTTTAGTCCTGTACGCCTCCCCTTTTCCTAACTATTGGCTGCTAGATTCTGCCTATACTTGGTCCAGCTTAGGCTAATACTTAGTTTGTTTCTTTTCCTCTATATGCTATAGATAAGTGTTCTCTGGGCACTCCCACCACTATTGTCCGTCTAGGTATTCTTCTGTAAGGAATCTTCCTGGTTAAAGCGTTAAGTCTCCTTAACCTTGTACTTCTACTAGGTGCTATTTATATATATACTTGGCGTTCCTAAACCTTTTTTCCTCTGGTGCCCAATATATCCTTACTAGGTACTTCTGGTTCTTATCTTTTAGTGCTCTATGTATATTACATATGTTATCCACATAAGCTATCCACAATAGTGTATAATGCGCTGCATGTTTTGGGTTAACTCTTGGTTTATCTTTGTTTTTAAGTTTAAACCTATACCTAGTTGACCTAACCACTGGTATTTCTACTGTAGGTACTAAGATTTGTTGCTTACTTCTTTAGTCCCTAGATCCTTCTTCTAAATTCCTTGATGTCATAATTAATGCTCCTTTAATATAACTCATGCGTTTCTCCGTAATAGGTTAGTCTTGGATAACTTTTTTGTTTAGCCATATATAAAAGTCTTCCCATTTATTATTGTGTTGTTGCCTATACTACTTTCCATATAACTGGTTTAGTGTGTATAGTTTATCTATTAGAAAGTACCTTGTTATTGCTGCATTGTGATATTCTTTGGTATATCTTTCTTTAAACCTAGTTGGGATATCTAGATCCTCTTCTTGTTCTAGTTTGTCTAACTATTTTACCCTAGGTGTTCCTGCACTTGGCCTATTAGTAACTCTTTATACGGGTGCTCTGTCCCTTATACGACCTGGTATAGCTGACCTCTTGTCTAGCTTTTGCTCTTGCTATGTAATGATCCTTGTTCTGAACTTATCTATAGTTTTTTATTTTCTGCGTCTTGCAGCTAGATCTTTGTAGTTATTTTGCTTTTTGATCTTGGTATTAACTGTTTAATCTTTAGGCTAAATACTGCGTTCCCCTGGGATTACTGACGTTCTTATTTATTCTCCAAACTTGTAGTTCTTAAACTTGCGTCCTATACTTATTCGTTTGTCACTGAACTAAGTAGCTGCCCTTTCCTATTAGTTTTCATCCGTTATGGGTCCTTAGGTGTGTCTTATCTTATCTTAAGAATCTTAAGCTTTTCTTATCTCTTCTTAAGAATCTTAAGCCTATGGCCTTTTACCTTTATTGAGTGATAAGCTAGCACTAGCAGTTATCTGCTTGCTTAGTTTCTTCTAAATATTACTTCTATTATCTTGTGAAGCGATGGAAATCGTATCTAATGGTGTTATAATACCCGTTACTAAACCTTATTCTGTGATAGTCTTAGTCTCTACTTCTGTTTTGACTTCTTTAAGGTTTGTATACTCCTAGTAAGCTACCTTTGTTGCCTTATTATTGGTAAATACTTCGCCTATATTAAACTTATTATCTTTAATGTCCAATCTATAAGCTGGTTTATTGGTTCCTCTAAACTTAGATAATAATAGCTCCTGTGGCCAATAGCTTGCGCTATACTTAGCGTCCTTATAAATTTGGTATGTGTTGTTGTAATAATACGCAAAACTATTAATTAAACACTCTTTTGTTCCTTATAGTGCACCGTCATCCCTTTGTATATATATGCTGTCTGCTAGCCTAGTTCCCTTTACTATGTGGTTACTCTAACCACCTCTACAGTCTCTGGCGAAATGACCTTATTTTCCATAATTTATGCAAGCCCTATCTTTAAACCATCTTTTTTGCTATGGAGTCCGCCTAAATGTTTTCTGCTATTAAGATCCCTAGTTTAGCCTTTGCTCCTAGGTCCTTTGATTACTTAATTCTTAACCTCTAGGTTTCTATGGTTTCTTTTCCCACCTTTAGGTTTCTTTAGTACCGCTTAGGTCTATTGGCTCTGCGCTATTCTATAGTTTTTAACTCTATGTCTGTTGTTGCGTACTCTACGCCTTATACGACTATGGAACTCTGTCTTGCCTTCTTTTGGCTTGTTCCCTTTAATAGATCCTATTATTAATCTTTATTAACTGGTCTATTAACTCTTTTAAAGTATCCGTATCTTTTATTAGGATAATTGCGTCCTAGACTTTAGCCTTAAGTCCCTATTTATACTGTGCCATAAGCGCCCTATTATTCCACTTAACCTACATAGCTAGTGTTTAAAACTGTGTTGTATACTTAATTGCTAAAGTATGTTATACTAAGTTCTGAAGCTTTTGTTCCGCTATGGTTATAGCCTCTAGGTCTCCAAATATCTATGTTAGTTATTCCGCGAACCCGTTCCAACTGGCAAATATATACCGCATATCCTGGTTAGTAGTTGTTATGCTATTAGCCTATATTTCCGTAAGATACGGTTTAAACTACTTAAGTGCCCTCCCTGTTAGGAACAATCCTGCATAGGCTACTTGATCCAACGATATTGCTAACTTCGCTCCTTCTTATACTACCTTAAAGTATATCTGTGTAAGAAATCCCTTAAGCTTCGACTTCTCTCCTAAGAACCGTTTAATTAAAGGTAGCTTGATTTTTGCTGCTTTAATTCTATTAATACGTTCTTTAAGTATCCTATTATTGTCTTGTAAGTGATTAACTATTTCCTATAACTGACCTTGTGTAACCACTTGAGAATCCCCATTGTCTATACTGGTATTACCTGGCCCTAAGGTTGTGGCTACCGTCGACGCCGTTGTGACTGGTGCTTTGGGTGGCATGTTATTTGACCTTATTCAATACTGTAACCTTGGTAGTGAATGTGTAACGGAACCTTGTAGTAGGAACTACGGTAGGTCCTATTATTAGGCTGGGTATGTAGGTAAGAACAAATTAATAATATAATAATAACTAGTGGAGTGGTTGCCTAATAGATTAACTCCAATTGTATTCTAAGATTTATTACAAGGAGAGAACTATCTACGGTAGGGACTGAGGTCCTTTAAATACACAACCGTACTCCTAAGAAATCCTCTCTTGTACGTAAGGTACGTGTTGTCTGTATTAAACGTAACGTCCCTTCTATTCAACACAGTCAATACGTTTAATGCTACGTGACCTCGGTTACTATTCCTTGTTACATGGTTCTACTGGTTCCATCCTGGACTGTACCTGTATCAACCAACTAGCTTCCGCCGACTCTTCTCTAAGTAGTTGTAACATTGTGCTTAAAGCGTCCGTAACAAGTAGGAGGTTTATAGGTTTCTTTATAAATGTTCTATAGATCATATTTTATGGTTAAGGGTTTACAACCCTCCTTAGCTCCTATTTTATCTTCTATAAGTTATCTTTCTAGTTTATATATTTAGTACAGCGTCTAATATTCCTTGCTATTTTTTTAGATCTATATAGGGCCTAAGCTAGCTAGCTTATTACTAACTTCCTAGGTTTCTAGTGCTGGTAGTGCAATATTAGTAGTCTAGGGGTAGTATAGTATATGGACCCGTTACGGATTAAGCTATATATCTTTCTTAAAGGCCTAGTCCCTATATATAGCATTAGCCTAGTAAACGGTGTCTATCTATAGCCGTATAAGGTTTTCTATTATAATGCTGATTTCCTTTATAAAAGAAGGTATTAGGGGTAAGGTTTTAGGCTAAACAAGCCGTCTACTCCATATATTAAGCTATAAGCCTAAATAGGCTAGCCATTTTCTTTTTAAGATTATATTATGGCTTCCTAGGTCTGTATTAAGAAAGGGGATATTATACTATCTTTATCCGTCTACATAGAGGTAAATCTATAAGATAGTTATAATAGGTGGTCCTATTTGTCTGTTATACCTATAAATAGGAATTAGTTTAGGTAGTTCTTTAAGGGGTATATTTAAAAGGTTAGTTAGCTTTATAGTATACTATATATCTATTAAGGTAAAGGTATTTACTCTAGAGTTAGCTAAAGTAGAGGTTAAAACTTAATATCTATTACGGAATAAAGTATAAGGGATAGTGCAGCTTCTTCCACTAATTAGCCAACCTAGATTAATATGTAACATATTAATCCCTTTTAACCCTAGAGAGAAATCTTCCTCTAGGGTTCCTCTTTTTCTAACTCTATACTATCCTCCTATATTAATAGAACCTTATCCGTTTTTGCCTTTATTAGGCAGTCCTTAGCAAAGTAGTCCTTTTAGCCGTATAAAAAGTAAGCTCCTTAATTGCTAAGGGCCTATTTATAGAGGTCGCTATATATAGGCTAAGTATACGCTAGACCCACAGTAGGGCTAGCTGCGTAGCTAGCTGCTAAATTAACAGTGGGCTATATAGCTGGTGCTGTAGGAGTTGCTAATTATACTAGGGCACTACGGGCCGTTCTTATAGCGCTTATAGTCTGGTTTAAAGAGTTTCTAGCTTTATACCGCTTAGCTCGTGCCTTAATTAATAGCTAGGCAGTAGTCTATAAGTACCTTTAGCGTCTATATAGTAGTAAAAACTAGTAGTATAGCGCGCTATAGGTCTAGGGTAAGCTTGTTAAAGAGGTCTAGCATTAGGTCTTTATAGGGAATTTAGGCTAAGCTAGCTAGGTCTAAAAAGCAGGTCTAAAAGGCCGAAAAGGTCTCCATTATTTTTATATTAAGGGCTTTATAATTAAGGCAGGCGTTTTATATCTTAAAGGGGTTCTTATAAATAAAAGATAGGTAGTTAATTATCTCTTTTCTAAAGAGGAAGGGGTCTGCTAAGTCCTAGGCGTATTGCGGACGTAGATACGTCTATATATTCCTACTAGTATAGCCAAAGACATAGGCCATTTTAGCTTAGGTAGTAGGGAAGTAGTCTATATTAACTTTAAGCTTATCTTGCAGTTAAAGCTTCTAATTATTAAATATAGGGTTAGTTCCGTCCGTAAGCAATAGGGGGTTTATAACCTTTGCGGACCATAATAATGCTAATACTATATATTGGGCTAGGGTCTTAAGGACTATAGTAGGTCTTTAGGTGTCTAATAACTCTTTACTAGGTATAGGGGTGTCTCTAGTTTTAAGCAGCTCTTAAAGCCGCTTAATTTTAGTATTAGCTACTATAAATTCTTCCTAAGGGATTAAGACAGCGACCATTTTACTATTAGAGGTATTTACGGGTCCTACAGCGGCTTTGCTGGCTACTGTATTTCTTAGCATAGTAGAAGGGGTATTAGGTAATTTCTAGTATTTATTTATTTTCTAGGGGTTTTAGTCTATGCGTGTCCTATTCTTAGGGTTTATGTTCTATTTATATTCTTTTAGTTCTATTCTATTCTTAGGGTCCTATTCTATTCTAGTAATACCCTTTAGGTCTATTTCTATATCTTTATCCTGTCCTTAGTCTATAGATATATTTAAATTCCTTCTTAGGAAGAAAGGGTACACGAGCTTTAGATATTGTTAGCAACTTAGTTAACTAAGGCACGAGTACAGCAAGAGGGTCGCGCAAGCCTATATAATTGGATTGTCTATAAACGAGGATCTAAAGCTAGTGAAAGGAAAGGAGAAGAATAGCAGTGCCGCTTGAGGTTTTATGCGGCCCTCGAGTTACGTAACTGCAACTATCTACGACTGTCTGCCATAATTCACCGTTTTCCACCAGTGCCGTAACATTAAGCTTGGTTCTATTATTTGCGATAACGCTACTTTAAATAATATACTTTATTATATAGTAGCTAATTATCTTTAAAAGAAAGAGAAAGTTAATTAGGATTCTATATTCTAACGGATCCGCTATACCAGCTATATTATTAACTTAGCTATATAAGCTTTCCTTTTAAGGACCTAATTAAAATAGAATAATTTAAGTTATATAATAAATAAAAAGGAAAAGAGAAAGTAGAAGGTAAAGCTAAGTAAAGGGCATCTTTTTAGGCAATAGAACTACGTAGAAAGCTTTATAATAATATTATATATATCTATAATTTGGCTCGTTATATAAGGGAGTTTAAAGATCTAGTAGGAGGAATAATTTTACTTAATAACCAGACGAGATGGAATAGCTAGTATTAGATACTAGCTATAGCTAAATAACAGTTAAGCGCCATTAATATATATTTAAAGAACTACTTTACTACGCTTTAGACGGAGTATCTCTATCTAAAGGACTGGAAATTTCTTTATACAACTACAGCATTTTTTTAACCATTCCATTAAGCAATCTTAGAGACTTAAAAAGACTACGCGACAATTAATAGAGTACTCTTTACTATAGATATTCTTATTAAGTACTTTAAAAAGGCCCTTATAAGTCAAATTTTTAGTATTTACTAAATTAGACGAGGTTAATACTATATAGCAGTCTAAGTATACTTCTAATAAGGAGTTTAGCTCCTAAATTAGGAAGGGGTAAGAGACCTTTAATAAGTACTATAGTAAAACTAATAACTCTCCTCTCTACGCCACTACCCTTATTCTTTATTTAAACCGTTATATAAAGTATATTTGCGTAAACTAGAAGGTTAAATAGTAAAAGCTAATACTATAAAAGGTTAAAGAGCTTTAGAAGTCTTATTAAAAAAAACGCCTATATCTTTTACTTCTTCCTTATATAAAAGGAATACCTTTTAAGATTAGGATCTTAATAAATTTAATAGGATTGCTTAAGATCTAGGAATATACGCTTGGCTAATAAATTAGGATAAGTATAAAGACTATAGTAATGGAGAACCGTATAATATTAGAAAGCTATTTACTCTTAAATAGTGGTATTAAGATTAATAAAGAAATTATTGGCTAAGATTATTATATATGGCAATTAATATTCTATTAATTTTAGTAATAAGCAATAAGCTAGAGAAAGTCTTTTTAGGAGCTCGTTATACAATCTTATAGGAGGGGGCGCAACTAGGAGCTAAAAATATTAAGAGAGCAGAGTGCTTAAAACATTGGAAATGGAGTAGTATTACAAATAATAAGCTTGGGGTGGCTTAGATATTTAATTATTAACAAAATTATTAATATTAATTGATATTGACTAATTAATATTAATTGATATTGACTAATTAATATTAATTGATACTGACTAATTAATATTAATTGATATTGACTAATTAATATTAATTGATACTGACTAATTAATATTAATTGATATTGACTAATTAATATTAATTGATATTGACTAATTAATATTAATTGATATTGACTAATTAATATTAATTGATATTGA
>Ga0307507_10001078_pt1 | contig 60561 bp, 19 predicted proteins | sample 7_EM_MG_FD_207223 | JGI IMG/M metagenome (GOLD analysis project Ga0307507, IMG submission 207223) | Populus trichocarpa ectomycorrhiza microbial communities from riparian zone in the Pacific Northwest, United States - 7_EM | ecosystem: Host-associated > Plants > Roots > Unclassified | place... | reverse complement strand
CACGAAGCTCTACACGAAGCTCTACACGAAGCTCTACACGAAGCTCTACACGAAGCTCTACACGAAGCTCTACACGAAGCTCTACACGAAGCTCTGCACAAAGCTTTTATTAGAGCCTCCGTAGTAGAGTTGTCATACGCAGAACCGTCGTACGCAGAGCCGTCGTGCAGAGCCTCCGTATACAGAGCTTCGTGCAGAGCTTCGTGTAGAGCCTCCGCAGAGCTTCGTGTAGAGCCTCCGCAGAGCTTCGTGTAGAGCCTCCGCAGAGCTTCGTGTAGAGCCTCCGCAGAGCTTCGTGCAGAGCCTCCGTACGCAGAGCCTGGGCTGGCTAATAGAATTAATAGGATCAAGGCTCTGTGACCATACGAGTACTTTTAGTTCTGGTGTTCGCGCATATTTTAACTCTTATAGGATGTCACTAGGGGAAGGAATAAACTAAACCTTTACCCTCTATTATCCCTTGCATTGATAGTGTACTTAGAGCTGTGGCCCGTGCACACGATCAAAGAACATTAACTTCCTCGCGTCAAGTGGAGAATAGATAACTTTATCAATTAATTACACCACCATAATGGTTCGTAACTGCATTTCTAATGATATAGATCTTGTACGGCCCACTTAATATCCTACTTCCAAAAGTCGGGTTGTGAAAAAGCCACCGCCAGCCCCCGGACCACTACCTTCCTTTAAGCCTCTCCCTATAATTAACGATTGCGAGTATAGCAAGCCAAATCTTCCAGAAAATATCGACAATAAGGATCCTTGGCAGCTTTTTAAGCTATTTTAGAATAACGAATTAGTTAATTAACTTGTGGAGTATACAAATGAGAATGCAAAGCTATACCCACCTCCAGAGGATAAGGACTTCCCATGCAGGTGGAAGCCTACATCTAGGCAGGAGCTGTATGCATATTTGGCAGTACTTATTTATATGGGGTTACACATAGAAAACACCATTACGGACTATTGGTATAAGGACTTCTTATATGGTACAATGTATAATATTCGGAATTACATTGGAGCAAATCAATGGCAGCAAATTAATTGCTACTTCTACTGTACTAAGCCAAGGCGTGAGGAGGACGAAGGCTTCCAGAATACTTTTGAAAGAATTAAGGAGCTTAGTGAGGAGCTTCGCCTTGCTTTAATGAAGTTATATACACCCGGAATACACCTTACCGTTGATGAAACTATTAAGCGCTTTACTGGCCGCGTATCTGAAATTGTTAATATACTAACCAAGCCTACGCCTGAAGGCTTTAAGATCTGGCTACTAGGTAACCAGGGTTACGTTCTTAATTAGATGTTTTATACAAAAGGCGACAATAAAGGCCCGGTAGATTTGGATAAGTACTAGGTGGAGGAGGAAGGCTTTTTAAAGACGTAGGCAGTAGTACTTAATTTTTTAACCTAGGAAGATCCTGCTACCGGCCGCCGTCTCTACCAGCCAAATAAGTATACCGTTTGGCTAGATAACCTCTTCACATCTATTAAACTACTTTATTAACTCCGGCTGTTACGGACAGCTTAAGTACGATGTTACAACTACTTAGAGAAGAGTCGGAGGAAGCTAGTTGGTTGATATAGGCACGGTCTAGGGTGGAGCCGGTGGAACCATGTGACGAGGAATAGTAAGCGAGTCACATAATATTATACGCAGTGTACGGAGTATACGCAGTATACGTCTACGTATAATACGTATAACACGTACCTTATGTACAAGAGAGGATTTCTTAGGAGTATGGTTATATATTTAAAGGACCTTAGTCCCTACCGTAAATAGTTCTCTCCTTGTAGTAAATCTTAGAATATAATTAGAGTTAATCTATTAGGTAACTACTCTACCAGTTATTATTACATTATTAATTTGTTCTTACCTATATACCTAGCCTAATAATAGGACCTACCGTAGTTCCTACTACAAGGTTCCGTTACACATTCACTACTAAGGTTATGGTATTAAACAAGATCGAATAACATACCACCTAAAGCACTAGTTACGACAATGTTAATAGCAGCCACGACCTTAGGGCCAGGAGATACCAGTATAGCGGACATAGATTCTTAAGTGGTTACGTAAGGTTAGTTATAGGAAATAGTTAATTACTTATAAGATAATAATAGGATACTTAAAGAACGCATTAATAGAATTAGAGCAGTAAAGGTTAAGTTACCTTTAATTAAATAGTTTTCTGGAGAGAAGTTAAAGCTCAAGGGATTTCTTACGTAGATATACTTTAAGGTTGTGTAGGAAGGAGCGAAGTTAGTAATATTGTTAGATTAAGTAGCCTATGCAGGATTATTCCTAATGGAAAGGGCACTTAAGTGGTTTGAACCGTATCTTACGGAGATATAGGCCAATGGTATAACAACTACTAACCAGGACATACGGTATATATTCGCCAGTTAGAACGGGTTTACAGAATGCTTAACGCAGATATTTAGAGACCTAAAGGCCATAACTATAGTAGAATAAAAGCTTTAGAACTTAATATAACGTACTTTAGTAATTAAGTATATAACGCAGTTTCAAACACTAGCTATATAGGTTAAGTGGAATAATAGGGCGCTTATAGCATAGTACAAGCAAGGACTTAAGGCTAAAGTCTAGGACGTAATTATCCTAATAGAAGATGCGGATACTTTAAAAGAGTTAATAGACCAGTTAATAAAGATTAATAATAGGATCTATTAAAGGGAATAAGCTAAGAAAGGGCAAGACAGAGTTCTATAGTTATATAAGGCATAGAGCACGCAACAACAGACATAGAGTTAAAAACTATAAAATGGCGCAGAGCTAATGGACCTAAGCGGTACCAAAGAAACCTAAAGATGGGGAAAGAAACTATAGAAACCCAGAGGTTAAGGATCTAGTAATTAAAGGACCTAGAAGCAGAGGCTAAACTAGGGATCTTAGCAGTAGAAGACGTTTAGGCGGACTCTATAGCAGGAAAAATAGTTTAAAGATAGGGCTTACATAAATTATAGAAAATAAGGTTATTTCGCCAGAGACTATAGAGGTGGTTAGAGTAACTATACGGTAAAGAAAACCCGACTAGTAGGAGACACGTATATACAGAGGGATAATGGTGCACTATAAGGAATAAAGGAATGTTTAATTAACAGTTTCGCGTATTATTATAACAACGCATGCCAAATTTATAAGGACGCTAAGTATAGCGTAAGCTATTAGCTATAAGAGCTATTGTTACCTAAGTTTAAAGGAACCAACGAACTAGCTCATAGATCGGATATTAAAGATAATAAGTTTAATATAGGCAAAGCATTTACTAATAATAAGGTAATAAAGGCAGCTTACTAGGAGTATACAAACCTTAAAGAAGTTAAAATAGAAGTAGAGACTAAGACTATTATAAAACGAGGTTTAGTAATAGGTATTATAACACTATTAAATACAATTTCCATCGCTTTACAAGATAATAGGAGTAACGTTTAGAAGAAACTAAGTAAGTAGATAACTACTAGTGCTAGCTTATCACTTAATAAAGGCAAAAGGCCACAGGCTTAAGATTCTTAAGAAGAGATATAAAAAGCTTAAGATTCTTAAAATAAGATAAGACATACCTAAGGACCCATAATAGACAGAAACCGATGGGAAAGAGTAGTAACTTAGTTTATAGGTAAACAAATAAGTATAGGACGCAAGTTTAAGAACTATAAGTTTAGGGAACGAATAAGAACATTAGCAATTCTAGGTAAACGCGGTATTTAGCCTAAAGATTAAATAGTTAATACTAGGATTAAAAAGCAAGATAACTACAAAGATCTAGCTGCAAGACGCAGAAAACAAGAAACTATAGATAAGTTTAGGACAAGAATTATCGTATAGCAAAAGCAAAAGCTAGATAAGAGGTTAGTAATGCTAGGTCGTATAAGGAACAGAGCACCCGTATAAAGAGTTACTAATAGGCCAAGTGCAGGGACACCTAAGGTAAAGTAGTTAGATAAACTAAAACAAAAAGAGGATCTAAACATTCCAACTAGGTTTAAAGAAAGACATACCAAAGGATATTACGATGTAGTAATAACAAGGTACTTTCTAATAGATAGACCATATACACTAAACTAGTTATACGGAAAGTGGTATAGGCAATAACATAATAACAAATAGAAAGACTTTTATATATAGCTAGACAAAAAAGTTGTCCAAGACTAACCTATTATGGAGAAACGTATAAGTCATATTAAAGGAGTATTAATTATAATGTTAAGGAACCTAGAAGAGGGATCTAGGGACTAGAGAAGCAAATAATAAATCTTAGTACCCGTAATAGAGATACCAGTAGTTAGGTTAACTAGGTATAGGTTTAAACTTAAAGATAAAAATAAACTAAGAGTTAACCTAAGTCACCTAGCATATTATACACTATCGTGGATAGCTTGTGTGGATAACACCTATAATATATATAGAGCACTAAAAGATAAGAACCAGAAGTACCTAATAAGGATATATTAGGCACCCAAGGAAAGGCAGTTTAGGAATGCTAAGTATATATATAGATGGCACCCAGTAGAAGTATAAGGTTAAGGAGACTTAACACTTTAACCAGGAAGATTCCTTACGGAAAAATACCTAAATAGATAATAGTGGTAGAAGTGCCTAGAGAACACTTGTCTATAGTATATAGAGGAAAAGAAATAAACTAAGTATTAGCTAAGAGTGGACTAAGTACAAGCAGGATCTAGCAGCCAACAGTTAGGAAAAGAGGAGGCGTATAGGACTAGAGGGAACTAGTGTTAAAGCCTTAGACCCTTAAAGGAATACAAGGTTAATACCTAAATTTATATATTAAATGGCAAGATTAATAGTTTAAAGCATTAATAGATAGTAGAGTAATAAAAAACCACATATCACCAAAGGCAGTGGAAAGGATAGGGTTACTATATAGACAGAAGGAACACCCATATCCACTTATAACAATTTTAGGAGATTAGATAGCCTATAGAGAAGGTATTATCTATCTTAAAATAGGACCTATTTAGTTAACTATTAAAGGAAGACCAGTTAGAATGTCTTTTAATATCCTACCATTAGGATAGGACGAGGCGATACTAGGAATACCTTAGTTATAGGAGTATAATCCAAAAATCAATTAGGTTATAGGTTAGGTTAATATTAAGGATACTTAATAACACAAGATACAACAGCAAATCAAGTTAGTATAGTACTAAGTTAGAGCGATATATAAAGAGACTAAGCGAGGCTTAAGTTATATACTAAAAAGATACCACAAGTATGGCAAGAAGTTATAGTCACCAGAAAGTAAAAAGCTGTTAGAGCATACAGTATAGGACTATAAGATAGAATTAGAAGAAGGAATAAGTCTAAAGTTCTTTCTAATCTATAAGCTTACTAAAACAGAGTTAGTAGCGCTTAAAGAGTTTGTCCAGGAGAACTTACATAAGGGATACATCAGACCGTTATAGTTATTAGTAGGATATCCAGTACTATTCATCCTAAAGAAAAACAGAAAACTTAGGATGTGTATAGACTATAGACAGTTAAATAGCATCACTAGAAAGGATAGATATTTTTTACCCTTAATTAGTGAAATCCAAGATAGGATAGGCAACGTAAAGATCTTTATAAAGATAAATCTGAGATAGGTATACCATTAGATTAGAATTAAGGAAGGCAACAAATAGAAGGCAGCCTTTAGGTTAAAGGAAGGACTGTATAAACCGTTAGTTATACAATTTGGGCTTATAAACGCACCAGTAACGTTCTAGAAGCGAATTAATAGTATATTAGGAGAATACCTAGATAAGTTTGTTATAGCATACCTTAATAACATTATTATTTACTTAGAAAATAAAGAAGAACATAAAGAACACGTCAAATAGGTCTTAAAGAGACTACAGGAAGAATAGATGCTAGTAGTAATTAAGAAATGTAAGTTCTTTACAAGAAAAACTAATTTTATAGGATTTATTATCAAGCTAGGGAAAATCAGTATGGACCTAAAGAAAGTCAAAGCTATAGTAAGTTAGCAAGAACCAGAGAACATTACGCAGTTAAGGTTATTCTTAGGGTTTTATAACTACTATAGGAGGTTTATAGCACAGTAGTTAAAAAGTATTAAGCCATTCACAAGACTAATAAAGAAAGAGAAACCGTAGGTTTAGGGTAGTAAGTAGAAGAAGCTGTTCTAGGAACTTAAAGAGTTGTTTACCTAAGAGCTAGTCCTCAAGATCTATTAACTAAAGTTAGAAACGGTTATTAAGACAAATGTATTAGATTTTGCACTAGGAGTATACTTGCTATAGAAGCACTAAAACGCATAGCATCCAGTAGTATACTATAGTCGGAAGATAACACTACTAGAGTTAAACTACGACATCTATAACAAGGAGTTATTAGGTATAGTTACAGCACTTAAGGAATAAAGAGCATTCTTATAAGGCATAGAGAAACTATTTATAGTTAAGACAAACTATAAGAACCTTATAGGATTCCTAATAACAAAGAAACTTAACCAAAGATAGGTTAGATGGGCGGAAATACTTATAGAATACTATTTTGAAATTTAGTATACTAAAGGTATAGACAATACACGAGCAGATGCTCTAAGTAGAAAAGCTAAACTACAAAATAACAAAAAGCTATTAGGAGCTTTATTACAAAAGAATTAAGATGGATTAATTAGGTATAATTACCCAAAAATTATAGTAATTAAAGAAAGTTAGATCCATAAATTACTAGAGAGTAATTAGATACAAAAGATCTAAGAAGTATAGGTAGAGAATCCAGACTTAAAGTAATACGAAAACAGAGAAGCAACGTATATACCTAAGTCTATTATAGAAGAGTTTGTTAAGGAATTCTATAAGGGAATAATATAAGGACACAACGGGTCTACAGGACTAGTGTTAAGACTTTAAGAGGAGTATATTATTTAAGGAATCTGGGGACTAGCAAGATAAGTTATAAAAGAATATCTAAATTGTTAAAGAAATAAACTAATAAGGTATAAGCCGTATGGAGGGCTATAACCTGTCAAAGTACCAGAAAGACCATAGGAGGTTATATTATAGGGCTTTATTGTTAAGTTACTAAAGTTAAAAGATCCTATTACAGGACAAGATTATAACGCGATTTTAGTAATAGTAGACAAGCTAATAAAGTGGGGATACTTTATAGCATGCACTAAAGAGATATCAGTAGAAGATATCGCTAGAATCTATATAAAAGAAGTATTTACAAGACACGGAGCACTAGATAAGATTATATCGGATAGAGATCTAAGATTTATAGCAGTATTTTAGAAAGTATTTCTGGCAGAATAAGGAGTTCGCGTAGTAACTTCTATAGCGTATTATCCATAGACGGATGGATAAACGGAAAGACTAAACTAGACACTAGAGTAGTATCTAAGGCATTATATTAATTACACACAGAATAATTAGGTATTGTTGTTATCAGTTATATAGTTTACATATAATGCAACACCATAAGAAGGAATAGGGACATTACTATTTAAGGCAAACTATAGGTATAAACCAAAAACATTATTATCGCCACAATAAGTAAAGAAGACGAGTAGCATAGCTAAGTAAAGAATAGAGACGTTAATAAATCTTTATGCAAACTTTAAAGAAACAGCTAAATTAGTACAAGAGCAAATAAAAAGGTACTATAATGCTAAGAGATCTAAGGGACCAGATCTTAAGGAGGGAGATAAAGTGTAGCTACTATATAAAATTTTTAAGAGTTAACGACTAAGTAAGAAGTTGGACTATGTCAGACTAGGACCTTTTAAAATTATATAAAGAATTCTATTGGTTACGTATAAGTTAAACCTACTAGCCAAAATAAAGATCTACCCTGTATAATATATCGCGATACTAGAACCAGTATATGGGAATATTAAGCTACTAGCTTATAAGGTAGACACGTACAAAGGACAAGAAGAAGACAAATAGTAAGTTTTAAAGATTATTAGTTATAAGAATATAGATAATAAAACGTAGTATAAAGTAAAGTAAATAGGCTATAGTAAAACTACCTAGGAACCACTAAGCAACCTAGAGAACGCTATAGGAAAGGTATAGGAGTATTAAAAGAGAAAGGGTTAGGCAGTATTAATAAAGAAGGATTGCCAAAGAATAAGTTACCTAAGGAGGACCTAAGAGGAACACTTGCCGAGCTACTTAGAGTTGTTTCCCTCTTAGCGGGAAGAAGGTCCGTTCTTTTATTACCAAGTTCCTGAAGGCCCTATTTTATAAGTTTCTACTCCTTGGAACGAACCTTCTCCTAAACCTTCTTAAGATGGGTTAACCAAGCGAACGTAGTCTGCTAAGACTTAAAGGAGTAACACTAAGCCTTAAGGGCCTAAGCGGTCTCTTCAGCAGAACAATAGAGTTTGGTACGCGTGGCGGCTAACTTGGACTTAAGCTTTATAGTAGTAGATTAAATATAAGACCCTATAATAAGTTACTTAGGGAACTTAAAGACTATTAAGAGTTATAGGACATATATACTTAGCATTAGAAACGGAGCGAACGTTATAGAACAATTAAATGTTTGCTTTAGTACACTCTAAGCAAAATAAGGGTTGTTAAGATAAGGGACTTACTATCACAATACCACTAACCCCGCTTTTGTACAACGAGAATACGGAGACGACATTATCTCACTAAGTAATAGTATGGCAGCCATAGTGCGAGTATAGCATTACGCTTATAAAGAAGAAGAGGCTTTAGGTATAATAAGTAGGGATATTAACCAGACTAATTAAACGGACATTATACCTCTAGTAGACAACTTGGAGATGTTAGGAATCTTTAAAAACGAAGATAAAGAGGAGGGAGATAGTGTTACAGACAGCTTAAGTACGATATTATAACTACTTGGAGAAGAGTTAGAGGAAGCTAGTTGGTTAATATAGGCACGGTTTAGGGTAGAGCCGGTGGAACCATATAACAAGGAATAGTAAGCGAGTTATATAATATTATACGCAGTATATGGAGTATACGCAGTGTATATCTATGTATAATACGTATAATACATACCTTACGTACAAGAGAGGATTTCTTAGGAGTATGGTTATGTATTTAAAGGACCTTAGTCCCTACCGTAAATAGTTCTCTCCTTATAGTGAATCTTAGAATACAATTAGAGTTAATTTGTTAGGCAACTACTCCACCAGTTATTATTATGTTATTGATTTGTTCTTACCTATATACCTAGCCTAATAATAGGACCCACCGTAGTTCCTGCTATAAGGTTCCGTTACACCAGCAGCTTGGAATTGGGGGTATAGGAATAGTCCAAATAATAAAGATAAGGCGTAAGGAACTTAATAATAAAAAAGGGTAGAGGGAAGGGCAGGAAAATAGCTAAACTATATTACCAATTAAGCAGATTAATTAAACGCTTATAGACCTTAAACTCCTCCACCAAAGCTAAATTAAATGGGGTATACTATATAGGAGGCTTTTAGAGGACGGAACGGTAATAGAGTTCGCTTAAAAGGACGCCAATATGGTCCTATTTATGAGTACTATTAGTGATGGTTTATGACTTAGTTTAACGCTAAAGGCTCTGCAGCTAATGACGTTATCTATTACAGGCTTGAACTTTATTAAACGCGAGCGATAACGGCCTGCTACTACCTCCTTAAGCTCTTGGCAAACTTGTAAGGTATTTAGCAACGCCGCTAGAAAGTGGCTACCTATACTAGAGTTTATTAATATGTATAATCGCTTTATGAAAGGCGTCAACACCGCCAACCAAATGAGATCCTATTATACCTCCCTTAAGGTCCATCGCCGCACTTAGAAGCCTTTCTTTTACTTTCTTCTTAATACTACAGTTACTAACGCCTATAAGTTATTGTCCTATGCAACTTGCGGCTGGCTTAATCACGCTGGCTATAAGGCCTTTCGCGAAGATCTTGTTAACGCCTTATTTAAGCACTTCGCCTAAGTTCCTTAGCAGTATAAATTAAGGGTCTCTATAGACAAGATAATATGGTGCCCAGTAGTAGAGCACGGGTATAAGCCCGAAAAGATTAATAAAAAGGCAGTTACTTGTGCAGCTTGCCTATAAGCAGGAAGGAAGACTTAAGTTTAAAGAATTGGTCGCCAAAAGCCTCTTTATAAGCTATTACCAAATACTATAAAGAAGCCTTAAGACAGTGAAGCCTGGAAGAGGCCTTAAAGGTTTCCACGAACCAAATTTGGGTGTAGATTATGTCGCATACCCCTCTACAAGACGGGACTGTGCTGGTAGGAGCACATAGATCAACTAAACACTAAAGAATGAAGCTCTATATATAATATATATACGAAATTTAACATATTTATAGCCTTATCTATGAGGCTTTGGTTTTCTGGCAGAACGATTAACTGCCTGCATATGCAGCTTCCTGATTAGTGCATACGGAGCACAGCTCTAAGGACGTGTTTATCAATACAAGGGATACGACGCTATAAATAAATATAATAGATTATAAGTTCAAATTCTACTAACGTTGTCCTTTATTAGGAATTAGGAAATATAATTATTTAGTATACTTCTTGTCCTACTATATAAGAGATTCTCTAGTAATATAACTATACTAACATATTTCATCAGCGAGTGTCCGACATCAGCGAGTGTCCAACGTCAAAATGCACCAAAATTTGGGAAATTTATACCTTAATATCTTAACAACTACTTAATAATAAATTCCAATAATTTATCTTTGGACTTTTATATACACTTTATAGGTTCTATAAAAGTTGCACAGTAGTTAGTTAAGTAGTTTTTAAGATATTAAATTTGGGGGCCAAAATAAAGCCAAAATTTTATATCTTAACAACCACTAAACTAATTACTATGCAATTTTAATAGAAGCTGTAAAGTGTATATAAAAGTCTAAATCTAAATTATTAGAATTTATTATTAAGTGGTTGTTAAGATATTAAGGTATAAATTTCCTAAATTTTAGTATATTTTGACGTCGGACACTTAGTAATGTTGGACACTTGCTAATAAAATACGTTATAAGTAAACTCTCCTCTTTTTATAATACCTATATAACTAACCACTCTTAAAATAAGTAGAAGAGGGTAAAAGTTTTACTATATCACGGAACCCTACCGCAGGGGCCTCCATAGGAGAGCCCCGTGCTCTTGCGTACACCTCGCGTATAGCTTACGTCAGCTACGCGTAGGTATCGGAGGTTGGGGTTAGGCTTGGCGTAACCTAGGTTACGTACACCTTACCTTAGCAAGCTCAGACCATAGAATCAGTTAGCGGATATACATATATCCACAAGCGGATATTGCTAACCTTTTTTGTTAAAAAGCTGATTCTATGGTCTAAGAGACTTTTCCAACGTTTCTTAAGCGATCCGACTTTGTTTGTATATAGAGCAGTTACCTTCTTAAACGAAATTGATCTACCCCCCCACAACAGCTATTATCTTAGAAATACCGTTAAATTGATCCACAGAAGTAGCTCTATAATCGATTAATATATCTACCCCATTAGCCCCCGCGATGTTAAACAGAAAGCGCCGCCAAATGGGTAATATGTTAACAATTAAATTGCCTACCCCCTCTATAAACACAATATTAGTTAACCAGCGGACGCCTATCTAAATACCAACTAGAGCATCCGCCGAGCGGATATCGCGCCCGGTAATAAAGGAAGAGAAGGTTAGAGTTATTTTAGAGCATTTACAGGACTAGCGATGTTCCTTTAGTGACCTTTCTTTAGCGTAGCTACAGTTTAATACTAATAAAAGAAAAGGCGTAATAACAGATAAGGTGCAAAAAAAGAAGGTAAAAAAGAAGAAGGTAAAGAGGCTTATTGCTACCCTTTTAGGAGACAAAGAAATCCGTAATGCGATTATAGAGACTATGGATATCCATTTAGAACTAGTTAATGCGATTATAAATATCCTTTATAAAGAGCTTTATAATCTTTAGCAAAAGACGGTTATCTTTAGCCTATAGAAGTTAGATCTAGAGTTTAAAGACGTTCAACTCTCACAGGGCTATAAGGCAGTTAGTTAATATGCCCCTCTACTCTACTAACTAATAGAAGGATTATCGGCACAGTTAAGAACTAATAAATTACGAAATCCGTACCCAGGGCAGGTTGTTCTTCTTATATCTATCCTTTTATTAGGCCGCGCTTAAAGCTCCACTAACTGTTTTACTTAGCTCCTTGGTCTTTATCTTTAAGGTATAGGTGTAAAGCGTTAGGTTCTATCACTGCTTTATAGACTAGGACTTATTAACGGATATATAACGCTTAACTGCTAAAAGATGGAATTGGCCGAACGCTCTAAGGAAGGTTATAATACCAGCGGCAGATATACTGGTGCTAACGTTATTAAAGACTCACCTCCAATTAATATCCGCTCTTGATAATATCTATATTATATATAACAATTTTGACTACCTTAAGCGAACGCGATATTAGTTAATTAGAGACACTAGTATTTTCCATTTCTATACTACTAGAAAGCTTGTCTGTGGATCTTATATTCCCCCCAGTGGCCTTCTTTAAAGTATGCTATATAACCGGGTGCAGCTTCGGATTAAGGATATTACTAAGGCGCCAGGTAACATATATAATAGCATTTAAAATCGGATATCTATTTTTATGATTGTAGATGCTCTCCGAAGCACGTATTTAACTGCTATAAATAGTATTTTCAAATCTAACACTGAGCTTGAATATCTGCGTATGCCAAAGATTAATATTCTGCTATTTGTAAAGATAATATATATAAACCTAGGCCCTATTATAGAGAGCAAGGCTTCTATAAATGGCAACTACTGCGTACTTAAGACGATCTTCCTAGAGCAACTATAGCTTAATCGCGATAACGATTTCCAGGACCGATTATATCTGGTATATAGTAACCAGAAAACCGCAAAGCTTATTTACGCCTATAAGCGGGAGCGGGCGGAGGCTGCGCTCTTATATAATAGCTACTGTTAGGTACTACCTGTTCCAGGTCTCTGGCACCTCCGGTTAAACTTCCTATATACAATTATAAGGACTTTCTTTGGTGGTAAGCAATATGCGCAGCAGTACTCTACGCTCTATACTTATATAAATTACCTTGGGCGATAAAATATCCCTATAGAGCGCCCTCTATTCCACCATCTTAAAGAGCTAGTACTGCATAGTTTTAATACGCGTATTGTTGCGCTCTTCTTAATATATATCCGCGATAGGCTTAACATCCATAAAGAAGACGTGGTTAAAAGATATATTGGGTCCTTAACGCCCGAGCAGTTTCTATAGCATATTGAGGATATCCGCGCAGCGGGTTTTAGCTCTAAAGTCGGCCGCAAGGCTAATAAATTAGTTCCTCCGCAGACCTCTACCTGTGGAGGTTCTTAGATTATAGATTAATTACTTGCAGAACCTAGCTCCGCTACTATAAGCTAGCCCGCTTGGATTGTTAACATGGAGTTCTTTAATTATATTTGGTATCTATAGGTGGTTAAAACATATAAAGTGTTAAAATACGCTATTAAGCATGCGGATATTGGCCTTCTAAAGCATATAATTGCCCGCCTTTGCCTTTACTTTACTAGATTAAGGAGTAATAACTATATATTTAAAATAATATACTTCTAGAGGTTAATTATAACGGAGGCGTGTAATCCAGTACTTTAGCAGGCCATACTTGCGAATAGGTTAATTAATAATCGCGGAGAGCCGAATAGCTTTTTTAAAGCCAATTAACTTAATAAACTACTAAATCTTTAGCTAAAGGAGCTACTCTAATTACGCGGAAACTCAACCTTTAGAATAGACTCTTTATTTAGGTGGAGTGTTTTTACTATAAGCTATACTGGACCTCTTCGTGCTAAGTTTAAGAGCGCATTTAGTAAGCGGATAATATCTAATTATATAATCAAGTCTCCTACGGTTAATATCCAGTCCCTTGCGGATATAATTACTAAGGACTTAATTATGCGTCAGCATATACAGGATATTGGGTTTAAGGCACCTGCTATTCTTTAACTTAGATTAGAGCGGCTCTTATAGGGCGGCATTGCTGATTTTAATATACGGATATCTTATATTAGCGGTTTACTATACAACCCTTATAAGGACGGATTTAATAAGGCTATAGATAATATACTAGAGGACTTTTAAATACTTAGGCTTATAGTACGTTTCTATCTTTATATTAAGCGAGTTCTTTTATTAATATTAATTTTAGCCAGCGTATAATCTTCTTGGTGCGTAGTATACAACGTAACAGTTAGCTGTTTTATAGTGCGGATATATAAATATCTTTATCTTAGCTTATGCGGATATCTTTTATTTTAGCTTATACAGATATCTTCACCTTAGCTTATGCGGACATTATAATATTAATTAAGTATATCTATTAAATATAAGGCGGAGACTTAATTCCTATATATATAGTAGCAAAAAGGTAAGGGCTACTATTTTATTATTATAAACCTGCAATAACAGCTAACCTGTAGCAATAGCTAACTTGTATCTACTTATTTAATATCTAATAGCCCAGCATTACATATAAGTGCAGTAACACTACGCCTTAGGAACTTAAGCTTATCCTTTATCTCGCTTAGAGAATCTCCAAACTTATTTAACCGGCGGTCTATAGCTCGAATATCTTTCGCCATATTAGTCACCCATTTACGAACTATATTAACGCGCGCAGAAATAGCAATCGCTAAATACACCCCAACAGATTCCGTGCCAGTAGAAGCGGTAGCAGCAATAGCAGCACCCAGCGTGCTAGCAATTGGTAAAAGAGTTAGAGGAGTAGCGGCAGAGCAGGTACCTCTACGGCCGCGCGTACTACTACAAGTGGGAGTCTTAATAGGGGGGGAGGTCTTGGTGGGGGGGGGAGGCGTAGTAGCGCAGGCGGGGATGGTACGAGAACGAAGCTATATAGATATCAGCTATATCCATATTATTAACACGTAGATACTATACCTTCTTAGTAGGCGTTTCAGCTGGATTATTAGCAGAAGTTAATTTTGCATATTTTCTACCCTAAGGTGTAACCGGCTCTGGATTTAGTAAACTTTCCTATATACATGTTAGCTAATAGAATAATGGTATACTATTAGCACGTACCTTTCCGCACGACCTGCCACCCACACAATATCTTAAGCATGCACCCCTAAAATAAGGCCTAGAGTCCTTCTTGTAAACGCGACATTTATAGCTATGCTTCTCGTATAGAGTATATAGCGGATTGCGCAGCTTACTAAAGCTACCCTTAATATTCTAGACGTGTGTTAATATCCGCTAGCGACTTTCCTTTATGTTCTCCCAAACACTAGCTTTTAGAGTGTACCATTTATTCGCTAATAGCACTTGGATAGAAAGGTGCTTGTTTATATTTATAGTGCTACAAAGATTACAAGGGCTGCGGAGATTGTAAGAGGATAGAGAAGGGCTTTTAGGAGAGTTGGCGTTATTAAGATTGCTCTCTTTATTGTTATCTAAAATCTCTAACATTTCTATTAGATTACTATAAGAGGTAAATTAGTAAATAAGATATTAAAATAGTATAACTAATATATACGATTTAATGGCTATCTTGGCCTTTAGATTTATATCAGCAGCCTTTTTAGCCTGCTTTCTAAGAAAAGAAGATAAATAGGCCTTATTAAGCCTCTTTTCAGAAGCATTAGGTGGCGGCAGTAGAGAGGCAAATGGCAAAAAAGCGGACGGCAAAGTGGTCCATAGTAAAGATATAGGCAACGGAAAGGTAGGCAGCGAAGAGGTGCGCAGATTTTTAGTAGATTTCGCTCTATTTATATTTTTATCGTCTACTAAATCCTATAAAGAGCGCTTTAGTATATATTTTCTAAAATCACATTAGTTACAGGCATAATTTAGTATTAGAAAACTTACTTTTTAGGAACAAAGTCTAAAGGTTTAGTAAGAGCAGCTATAGCGTACTTAATAGTATCCTTATTTATTTCGCGTATATTAAGTTCCTTAACTACCTAGCTGCTGTTATTCGCATCAATATCGTTTACAGGTGTAAACGGAGTGTTGGTGTCGCCGCATTAGGAAATAGAGGCTTCCTTTTTGGGTAAAGCGCCTCGCTTTTTAACCATTGCTCCGCCAAGACCGCCTCTCGACCTCAACCATAAAAGGCCGTTTCCCTCGCTACTTTTCCTCTTATCTTCTATCTTTCTTTCCTCCCAATGCTGCGCCGCCCTCTCTTTCAACTGCTAGTCCCTGGCACAGTTGCATTAAGGCATTTCTGCCGTCCCTTAGCGCTTATGCGCATGTAAGTCTAGCCCGCTTATTCCTCTTTATTCCCCGTGTCTTAGACTAATAATTAATGCAGTAAACTGCGGCCTTTCTAATAGGGCGACTCTTTTACGGTAATATATAGACAGTTATAGCTTCCTTTCCTAATCCCCACCTCTGGTGCCGATGGCCTTAACTATCGTCAAGCCCTTTTAGCGCTGCCTCTGTCCGCTAAGCGCGTGTATGTCCTTATAATCCTGTTTTCTCTCTCTCTCGCGCCCTCTCTTCCCTTATACCCAGATAATGCTCATCCGCAGCCGTCCCATGGAAGGGGGTTAGGGGAAGTCCACAGTTACCAGCCGCGGCAGCACTGTTGTCTCGTTTAGCTCTGCCCGTATCTCCTACCGAACTAGAGGGTGACAAGCGTGCCGCATCGCCCCCTTTAAGGGCTTAAGCTAGCTTATATCGCACTTATTTTAGCCAACGCACTTAACTCAATTACGCGCTCTTTTCTTGCCTAGGATGCACTGTTGGTTAGACCGCCCACTTTAGTGTTTACCAATAGCTAAAGCCACCTGCATTACAACTAGCATATATGCTAGGCTATTTAGCGGGAAAGCAGCTGGAGATCGCCGATCTAAGCAACCACGCCATACCGGCTTATGTTAGGCGCCATTTAAACGGACGTCACATAGAGCACCACCTAAGTGGCCATACATGCCTATCTGGCGGTATGGTTGCATTACTACAAATATTTTAGAGACGCCGTTTAATCTGCTAGTTTAGGGCTAAGGGGCTATTAGCTCCAGCTATCTTACTACTTAATAGCAGAGCGGTAAAGGATCAACAATCTGGCCTTCCAAGCTATAGGGCTATTATGGGAACTACCTAGATCAAATTAGAAGGTTACAGCTTTTAGGCGTATAATAGATTAGCTATACGCCTATAAAGGAATCTCTAACACCAGCCAGCCATGTTAGGAAGGCGAGCATTACGCAGCACTACATATAGCACCCTATACAGTCCTTTACCTAGCACATTCATGCTTCTACACACGATCACCGTATAAGCTGCAGACGTATCCGTCACTAGGCAGTTAGCATTAGAGAGCCCCGCTATTAACAAGGACACTACCTCCTTTTATTACAAATAGCTCGCAACGCATATATATAAGCAGGGCTTCACATCCTACTAATATAAGCGGCGCAGAAGACCAGCTGGATCGGCATTATTAGGAAGTAAATAGATATGTCAGCGCCGCCCTTTACTAAGAAATAAGGGTAGAGAATTCACGCCACTAACCTCTTAATAAGGGGCTAGATGCGATGCCTATATTAGCTAAACATACCAGCTTAGATAGGCGGATACGGTTCAATTACGATTTACTAAGGGTGTTAATTAGGCGCTAGGAATTCAAGCCCTTATAAACCTTTATACCCTATAAACGGCAATCTACTCTAGTCTATGCCGGAGGCGCACGCATTAAATGCTTTAATTTAATAAGAAACCCAGGGCGATAGGTAAGGGGCAATAGGCAAGAGCTAGTGGCAAAGAGAGGACTAATATACACTTAAAAAGACCTTTAATTCCCCCTTAAAGCTTTTAAACGCTATAAAGCAATAGCAACTCTAACGGCAACACCAATGTTAGCACCATCTTAATCTTTATTTCATATCCCTTACAAAATTTCACTTAATAAAAACACTTTCTATACTAGTCCCCTAAGAAAATCAACAGCTTTATCTCAGCACTATACAATTACAGCCCCTAAGAAAAGCATAAGCAGCAAACCTAAAAGAAGGAGTAGGGGAGTACCTCTTTTCCCCCTAAAAAGTTAAGAAGTATTAGAAGCTTGGGCAATTAACAGCATATTATTCTACTTAGGGTCTTACAGAGATTCCATCTAATAAAGCGCCTATAGACCCTACATATAATTACAAGAAAGCTTATAATAAGTATTATAAGGATATTGAGGATAATAAGGATGATGAAGAAGATTTCTATAGGGATAGAAATAACAGTCAAGTCGCTAGAGAAAGTAGTTAAAGTAATTATCCTAATAATTACCTAACTACTCTCCCTTTTTCCCCAATAGTTCTAAATATGTAGTTTTAACGACTAGCAGCAAATATAATAGTTATTAAAGACAATATAACCAATCTAGACTCGGAAACTAAGGGCGACAAAGCTAGTAATACTAATAACAAAGCTAACAAAGTTGGCGAAGCCAATAATTGACCAATACCTTATAGATTAAGTATGCGCTTCCCCCTTTAATTTATAATAGCCTTGTCTAATAACTAGTAGATGACGGAAATAACGGCAGTAATAAGGACGATAAAGATAATAAAGAGCTGCCTTCGTTAGAAGCGCTAAAAGAGGAAGTATACACATCTGCGCATAATTATACCACACCCTTAACGCTAGACAGCAATTAAACGGATAATTCAGCTAAGGGGCGTCGCATTAGAACTGCTCCGCAGCTTAGGCAGGAGATAAAGAAGTAGAGGTTTAATTATATTAAGCAACTAGACAACATTAATTATATCTTTAATACTTCTATTGGCGAGAGTGGTAAGAGCCTATAACTTAGGAAGCAATGAAGCTTACTAGCTTTCTAGAAAACCTTGCCTTCTAGCCCTCCCACCTTTAGCCTTAACAATGGCGATAAACGTATTAAGGAGCGAGCGGCCTTCGCTACGTGGTCTGCTAGCCCTTCCCTTTAGCAATCTTTGTCTTCTTATAATGTTAGATCACCGCAAGGCAAGGTTAATAATAATTATAATTAAATTCTTAACGATCTTATCAATGGCTTGACTAAAGAATGCAATTATAGCAATAACAACAAGAACGGCGAGGACGTTATAGACGAAAGTAATGCCAAGAACTGTAACTATGGAAGCGACGACAGCGGCCATACAGATAATGACAACGCTAGGGACGACAGCAGCGATGGCGACAGCAGCGATGGCGACGAGGGTAGCGGGGCCTATAGGTATATAGGGCGACGAGGATCGCTAACAACTATTAGTAGTAGATTGAAACCTAGATCCCCTATATATAATCGCCTTCATGCCTAAAAGCCGCTGTTAAACTTAGCCTCTAGCTTTAACTCTAGTAAAGCAATACTAGGAGCCGCCTTAAATACTAATTTAGAAGAATGGTTAATCTAAGCAACTCTTAGGCGCCAGGAAAACGGGTTATATATACTAAATATCCTTCCTTAACAATTCCCTTTACCTTTTAATATGGTTAAGAAGCCTTAGAAGCTAAAGCCCTAAAAGCTAAAGTCCAAAATAAAATTCACTAAAGTAGAAGACACGCTACTTATTAAATTAAAGTAGGAATATAATCTTTTATAGGCACAGATTAAAGACCGCTTTTTAAGCAGAAGTCTTAGATTACTATAGGCGCATTATTGTTTGAAATTAAAGGCCCGGCCTACTATACAGAAGAGAAGGGGCCGGCCTACTACGCGGAAGAACCGGCGGTAATAGTAATTTAGAGTATACCTATACAAGACCCTACGCTTTTTTTTATCTTAGAGATCTATTTCAAGCTTATTCTACTTTTAGTGTAAGTTCTATTTAGCTCTAGTGTCCTGTGATCTCTAACTGTAAATTACATGTAATATATTTAACGGATAAAGGGCAAGGATATACTAACTAATCTTAATTAGCTAGCGATATCCACCCCACAGCCTACTAGCGCTTTACTTTAGGAGCCTGCTCATTCTTATAATATTATACCACCGCACAAGGCTGGCAATTGTCTGGCAGCCAGAGTTTTACGCCGTTTCGTAGATGTCGCATATATATAGTTATAGGATAAAAGTCTTTACGTCTAAGCGATTTTACACCAAAACTTGCTATATTCGCAATTTACACCTCGCTAATTGCTACGGGTGATAGAGATTAATATTTAGCAAATATTACCATTTACAATCCTGTCCCTCTCATAACCACTATTCCGCATAGCCTTTATATATAAGGCCGTTGCATCGCCCCACCCTCCGGTCCTTAAATGTAAGGTATGCACAGGTTCATATCCGCGGAAACAGTATAAAAGGCATCCATTCCTTTATATTTAGGACAAAAAGTAAACCGCCGTATAAGCCTATAAGCTTATGCAATATGTTCAATTCTAGATCCTAAATAATTATTAATTATTCCCAATAAGCTAACACTATAAACTGCGAAAGAGCTAGAAGGGTCGGCGCTATTTCTTAAATTTTCTTTACTTATAATGCTTAGATCGTAGCTAGAAGCTCTTAATGCAGTAAGGGGGCGTTTTATTTCCTTTATATTTACTAATACTCTTCTCTAGCCAAGCACCCCAACTTAGAACTGCAAAAGTTTAACAATCTAGTCAATCTCTTCTACAAGGAATTTCTTACCATTGCGAAAGCTTTATTAAGTTCTCTAAACTTAACTACCAGACCTACAAAAACCGCATATAGTATTACAGTAAACATTATATAATAGACTATATAAAGAAGTAATTAAGCTTTCTTATTTCTTGCGCTCCTGAAATCACTAAGGTCAAGTATAGGTCTATCTTCAAGTTCCTTACTTCTATACCTACCCGTAATAAGCCAAAAGTATAATACCTAAATTAAGGCCTTATTTGCCATAACGAGGAAGAGCCCCGCACAGAGAAAGGCATAAGAAAGATAGTTATAGAGGAAGTGGTTCACAAATATACATAAGCTATTATAGTAAGCTTTAAATACTAGGTAATAAACGCATAGGAATAACTTATACCACAAAAATAGTAAGTCCGGCGCAAAAGAGCAATGCTCTAATAATAAGTAGGAGATGGTTTATATGTTTCCTAGTAACGTTAATTGATATTAGCTTTAAAGTATATCGGTATAAATAATAGAGCTATATTTGTTAAATCTATCCACTATATATTAATAGTTAACTTACTTCATGGAATATAGGCATATATATTACAACACCACATAAAGCAATTGTCAAAACTCTTCGATTTACTTTAAATAGGCATTAAAATAAGGAAATTAGGAGTTTCTAGCGTTTAATATACCTTCTAGGGTTTTTAGGGAGATTTGTAAAATTTAAATCAACAATAGGCAAATAGAAATTATAAAGGCCAGAAATAAGCTGATAATTTAAAGAAGAAATAATATCCATTTCCTTCCCATCCATAGTTGGAATGAAAAGAGAAGTAAACATAATATTAGGCATAATAAAGTAGAGGTGGACAAAACGAGAGAAATAGTAACCGTGGACTTAGATTGGGAATAAGTGGAATCCTAAGGGGCTAAATACATCTCTTATAGATGACACTGCTTTGGATATTAGGACAAGTAGAGATATAGCCTAAGAACGTTTATTTAAAAACTATTACGAAAGTAACGTTTCTTTTAATCAAACTATCTTATATTATTAAGGGTCTATAATACTTAATCCAAGCTTTGTTCTTAAAACAGTAGTGGCTATAAGCCTTACTACGCTAATTAAGCGAGATCCCTAAATCGAGGGTTATTATATAAAAGTCATAACGCGTATTAAGGTCCTAAGCAAGCTATATTATACTAATAATATAAGAACCTAAAATCAAGGGTTATCTATATAAAGCCTACCGTATGAAAAAGCTATAGTAATAAGCCTAATCACGCTTATTAATCAAGATCCCCTAAATCTAAAAACACGTATAAGCCCATTTAACGATTAGAAAGTGCTACTTAACACTAAAATTTTCTTCTTTAAGTAGGCTTAAAGTGGTTCTAGAACCTTGCTGCTATATCTACATAAATATCCCAGACCTTATCCCACCAACCTTCCCCTTAAAAAAAAAGGGGAGAATATTTACTTCTTTACCCAAGCTAACTTGGCATTTTATGGGGCATAGCGTCTTCGGATTTAAGTAATAGCGAGGTTTTTATTGCTTCTCAATGTCTACCTTTATCGGCATTTCTAGCCCTTGGACTTCTCAAACGTAGCAAGCTCTATATTTTATTAAAATTTAGCCCTTTATAATGCGTTATGGCTTGCCACCCTGGCCTATCTAGCTGTTATTGAGTTCATTGCCCTCTACACCCAGTCTAGTCACTTTTAGCCTTCGCTTAGACGTAATATGGTGGGCTATATAGGGCTTTATAGACTTGTTATTAATAAAGATATTGCCCTAAACTAACACAGACACTATAATTAGGGAGCGAAGCCTAGAACGCAATTTCCTCGGCCGGCAGGCCTAAAACGGGCGCGTATAAACAATACTATAGAGCATAGGAAGGAGATATTAAATTTTAATATAATTAAACCTAAATATCCAAAACCTGATAAATCCTTTTAGGTTAGAGGAATTTATAGAATATAATAAAATAACTTTGGAAATTACATACTTCTAATATTTAGAGTACTATATTATAGCGCCCTAAGTGATTATGCCCCTTAAATTCGTGTTTGCAATCAGAGCATAGATTTTGTAGTATATATCCCATAAACAATAGGTTCTGACCATTTCCAAATAGCACAAAACCTGTATATAAGCACTGGTAACTCCTAGGAAGAAAAAGACCAGATATTTATCTAGGCAGCTGCGAGCCTAGAGTATTTAAGTGTAACGGCTCGCACAAATGCCTTTAAACCAAAGCTTGTGGATTGCTATCTAATGAAGATACTAAGCTAAGGAGAAGAAAAGAAGGGGGTCGCAAGGACCATAGTAAACATATATAAAGGGGCAGCCGCCAAGGCGCTAGCGGTAAACGAGCCAATCGTAGGTTGGCAGAATATGGCAGCAGCATAGCAGAATTTGGCAGGTAACGCGCTCTAGCACCGTCATATCACCCCCCCCTCCTAAAAAAGCCTGCCCTTAGGCGTTGTCTAAGCTCCCTATTATTGTCTAAATTGTCGTAATTATCTAACCCTTCTTCCTAGCATTTAATCCAGTTGTCTAATTTATATGGTGGTCCAGGGAGGTTAGGGTGGGCTAGGTGGAAGTCCCGTAGCTTATAGGGGGAGTACTTAAAATTAGATGCGGGGTACCACTCTAGGTTATTATTATGGCATACCCAGCTTGTATGGTATTTTAAGATATTACGGACCTTTTTTACTGCTAGGATTTCTTTAACTTCCTATTCTTCGTCCTTAGCAATCTGGATTGGTGGTGGGGGGTCGTTATACTGTCTAGGTAGTGGATTATCCGCAGCCTTTTATAGCCGGTCCAGAGAGAAGACGGGGTAGATCCTTATTAACTCTAGTAGCTTAACCTTAAAAGAGTGTCCTACCTTTTGAAGAGTCTTGTATAGGCTAGCTATTTGGTGGTCTAACTTGCGGCTTGGCCTCTGGGTTTTCCAGTTCTTTGTTAACACCTATACCTTATTTCCTACTTGGAAGTCTTCCTCGCGACAATATTAGTTTATATTAGACTCCTTTTTTTCTTGCGCCTTTCTTATAATTGTTTGAGCAGTCTCCCAGGCTCTATGCATTCTCTCAGCAAATGCCTGGGCCTCTTTGTGGCTGAGGCGTTCGCGGGCCGTAGTGGGTTTAGTAGGCCTATCCCAATTAAAGGACGTTCGTGGTGCATACCCGTAGAGCAGTTTAAATGGGGACATCCCTATACTATTGTGGGGGAGTGTAAGCTGCGCATAGTCTATTATAGGCAGTAATTCCGACTAGTTGTCCTAATAGTAGTTTATAAATGGCCGTAGTTGCTGGTCGAGGTACTGGTTTATAATCTTAGTTTGGCCATTAGTCTAAGGGTGGAATGTAGTAAAGAGCTTAATTTTAATCCTAAGGATACAGTAGAGTTTATTCTAGAAATCCAATATAAACTAGGGGCCATGGTTAGAGATAATTAATTTAAGAGCGCTGTAGAATCAATAGATGTTGTTAATATAGAGGCGGGCTATATCCTTCGCAGTCGTGGTCTTAAAATAAGGGAGGGAGACGGATTGCTTATATAGTCGGTTAACTACTACAAAGGCTGTATTGTGGCCGTAGGCGTCCTTCGGAAATAACTTAAAGTCTATAGTAATATATTGCCAAGGGCGTTCTAGAACTGGCAGTGGTTATAGCTACCTAGGAGTTTGATCCCTAGGGGCATTTGCGCGTTTATAGGCGTGGCAGTTTCTAACAAATTGATCTATATTAGATAGAAGTCCTCGCTAGTAGTAATAGGGCGCTAGTAGTTAGTGGGTCTTGTCACAACCAGGGTATACCATAGAGACTTAACAGTGGGCTTCGCGGATTAACTCTATCTATAGGTTGTTAACATCTAGAACTATAAGCCGTTCTTGGTATAGAAGCAGTCCTTCTTCTATTTCCAAATTAGGGTCCTCCTTTGCGGCTTGGTCGCGGAGGGCTTTTAGGGAGTCAGCCATGCGGTTTATAGTTAGGATGCGGTCGATTAGCCCTATTAATTTGTCTAAGACTGCTCCCTCTAAGGGTGCTAGCTTATTCTGTTTGGAGTCTAGTTCTTTAAGAATTTGCGGGTCGAGCTATTTAGGATAGAGAAAGGCGCGCGTCTGGTATTAGGTCTTTAGCTTATCCTAGGGTCCTATATTTTGTTCCCTTTGGGTTAGTGCATTAGCTTTAGTGTTTTGCTTGCTAGAACAATATATAATTATAAAGAAGAATTTGGAGAGTATTTTAGCCTAGTGGGCTTATCGTCTAGTAAGCTGCTTTATAGTCATAAAGTACTCTAGGGCTTTATAATCTGTATATATTTTAATCTGGGAGTTCGTGCCTTTAAGCTCTGCGCGCTATTAGGATAATAATTGGATAATAGCTAGTATTTCTTTATTGTGTACCTCGTAGTTATACTTGGCTAGGTCTATTGTTTTTAAGAAGAAGGCAATAGGGTACTATTCGCCGTCTAGATATAACTATAATAGGATTCCCGCTATAACTCTGTTAGAAGCGTCCGTCTCTAGCATTAATTTAAGGTCTGGGTTATAGTGATAAAGGATTAGAGAAGAGATAAGCCGATCTTTTAACTCTCCAAAGGCTTCTATATAGTCGTTATTAAAGACAAAAGGCATGTCTTTCTGGGTAAGTTATATAAGAGGCGTTGCCACAACTCCGTAGTCACGGATAAATTGGTGGTAGAAATTATAAAAACCTAGGAAGGACTGGATACCCTTTACAGTATAAGGGGGCTGCTAGTTGCGGATTGCGTTAACCTTTTTAGGGTCAACTTTAATCCTATTTATACTTACTATAAACCTAAGGTACTTTGTGCGTTTTACCCTAAATTTATATTTCTTAATATTAACTTGTAAGCCTATGTTCTGTAATCTCTCTAGGACCTTCTTAACATGAACTTGGTGCTTGAGTTTGTTGTCTGAGTATATAAGGATGTTATCTAGGTATGCCGTGCAGAATTTGTTAAGGTAATTAAAAAGAACGTTATTTATATACCTTTGGTATGTAGCCGGTCCGTTTATTAGTCTAAAAGGAAGAACTTTGCATTTATAGGACCTGTAATGGGTATAGAACGTTGTTAAATCTTTAGATATAGGGTCTATCCTAATTTAGTAGAAAGCTTGGCGGATATTAAGTTTAGTAAAGATCTTTACCTAGCTTAGATGTGCGAGGGTTTCGTTAATTAAAGAAATAGGATACTGATTCTTTTAAGTAATAGCATTTAGCTTCTAATAGTTGATACAAAAACGAAGGCCTCCACTAGGCTTTTTTATAAATAGGATAGGGGAAGTAAAAGGGGCTTGACTTAGCTTAATAAACCCTTTATTAAGGTTATTAATTAAGTACTGCTTTGTTGCTTTTAGCTTGTCTGTTAATTGTTAGTAGAGGGGGCTATAGCCTAGCGAGTTATTGGCTTCCAATTGAATCTTATAATTGTACGTCTGGTAAGGGGGTAACTTGTCCGAAGCCGCCCTTGAGAATGCGTCTTTGTACTTAGTATAGATAGTAGGAAGGAGACGTTTAACCAGTTCCTTATTAGTTTCTTTAATTAGCTTTTCTTCCCTCTTGTTAATAATCTGGTTAATCTTATATAGGCTTGTTATAAAGACCTTATTGTCCTTCTAGTATATATTAAAGTGGAACGCTATAGCGCTAATTGCGGCGATGTCTACTATAGGGGGGTTATATAATACTAGGGGCGTGCGTGACCTTAGGGCCCTCTGGGGTATTAGCGTTGTTGTTACTCCTTTTAACTCCTATCGCATCTTTTGGAGGCCATCCCTTATATCTTATTGGTACGTTCTTTTCCACACCGGTTAGATCTGCGCGATTTGGCTATTATCTATGTTACTATCTGTCCCGCTTCTGTATATAGAGTCCTTCTCGAGCGTAGCGCTTTGGGAGAGTATCCTTGTCGGTACAGAGTTCTTTCTAGCTTCGCGGCGGGCGTCTTCTTAGGCGAAGGCTAGGTTACGGGCCCGGACATCCTGCTGGTATATAGGGTTAGACTTCGCGGCTAGTGTCTTATGGTCGGTTTAGATTTCTCTAATAAAGGAGGGTAATTTTAGCCTATCCTCTGGCTAGACGAACTGTCTTTGTCATATGTTTAGCCAAATATTAAAGTAGGACATCTATTTTTGGCTGAGGATTATATTGTGGGACCCTAGGTCTAAGATGCAGAAGGGGATGCTATATTAATATTGTCCATTAAGGGAGATATATAACTTTAGGACGTGGGTAACCAGCTTACCGGCTTGGCCGTTATAGCCTTTTACCTGGACAGGCTTCTCTAGTAGGGTGGCTTTTATATTTAGAAACTTGGCAACGTTAATTATATAGGCAGTATTTATAATGGCAAAGCCATTTGCTCTAGTGTTAATAAGGGTAGTTGAGTTAACTCTATATCTATTTTGAGATACTGTATATGGAACTATAAAGTGTTTTCTACCTATTAACTAACTTAGATTAATCTCTTTAAGATTAATAGGATACCCTAGGGGGGAGTCTTTCCCTAGGGTTCTTCTTTTCCTGACTTGTTGGACGTTTCTCCTTCCTCTATCTCCTTGATATCCTTTAGTTCTGGGTAAAACAAGGCAAAGTGACCCTCCTTATCGCAGTTGTAGTAAGTGGCTATAGTAGGGTTAATTGGGGTATTGCGACAAGTACTAGTTAAGGTTGTGGTATATAGCTAGTTGGGCGAGGCTCACTGGTGCGTAGTTGTGACCGCTTTTAATGTAGTAGTGGTCGTGGCTTGTCTTCCTACTCTAGCTCCCGTAGGGGTGGCAGGTGAGCTTTAATCGCTATAGGGTCGCTTCTACCAATCTAAGTAGGCGTTAATCCGCTTTAGTTCTAAGTCTAACAATAGGCAATAAGCTGCAAGTCTTTTATGGGTTAGTAGGTTGTCTAAAGTTATAGCAATCTTCTCTTATAGCCTAATTGTTAGTTTATTATAAAGGTCCAATTAGTAGTTTTTAAGGGGGACCTAGCCTTCTCCTATAAGGTATAAGAATTAAGTCTGGAATTCGGCAAAGGGTTGGTTTGGCTTTATTATTAGGCGGTTATAGTCGTACTAAGCGTCCCGTACTTTATTCGGGTTAACATAGATAGCCGCTAGGTGCTGCAGCATCTTGTTAACAGATATAAATTGGACAGGAGAGTTATCTTTGAACTTGGCTTAAAGGTGACGTTAGGCGTCCCCTGTGGTTTGGCCAAAGAGGTAGAGCATTTTAGCCTCTTTAGAGGGGAAATGGTTATAGTTAATTTAGAGTTTTCCTTATACTTAGATCCTCTAGTTCTTAAAGGTAGAGTCTATCCCATTGGATAGTAGTTGAGGGTTAGGAAGCTTAACGGATTTTAATTACTTTATTATTATATCCGTACTCCCTAGTGTATTGCATTTGGTTGAGCGAATGGGTTAACTAAGGCTTCGTAAAGGGGAGGCTGGGCTGCTTTATAAGGCAGTAAGGCTTTCTAGGATCTCCTTTAGAGTCTCTTATATGCTTTGGGCTTAAAGACAATCAACCTTCTAATTGGCCGCAAGGGCGCGAATCTGTTCGCGTATATCTATAACGTTGTTATTGTCTTTAATTTCTAATCCTAATTAGATCTCGTGTTTCTCTTAGGTGGAGGCAGGTCTTTTAGATAAGCTTGCTTTAGGTGCCATCGTTAGCTTCCTAGGGTTTGTTGGTTTTATGCGCTTTGGTTTTAATTCTAGGGGTATAGGTCTAGTCCTACCTAGCTTATAAAGTGGGATATTATTAAGGCCTTTCTAGGCAGTATAAAGTTATTCTGGTGTCTAAGTATAGCGCGTTAACGCGTTGTTACAGACGAAGTTTCTTTTAAGATATGGGGATATTATTAAGGCCTTCCTAGGCAGTGTATGGAGAGCTTAGTATAATGTGACGGCTTGTATAAATGCCTCTAAACTGAAGCTTGTGGATTGCTATCTAATAAAGATACTAAGCTAAGGAGAAGAAAAGAAGGGGGTCGCAAGGACCATAGTAAACATATATAAAGGGGCAGCCGCCAAGGCGCTAGCGGTAAGCGAGCCAATCGTAGGTTGGCAGAATATGGCAGCAGCATAGCAGAATTTGGCAGGTGACGCGCTCTAGCACCGTCACATTAAGTGTGTTTTTTGGTTATTTAGGTTTATAAAAGTAGGAGGAGAGCGACCTAAGAGGACTTGCTAGGAGACTGCTAGTATAGTAGAGAGGCTAGCAGCTATATCTATTCCTTCTTATCTAGGCGTCTAATGCTTTAATTCTATAGCTGGCCAGGAGAGACCTATTTAAATTGTAATTATCTAAAACATTTTCTTCTTGTTTTTAAAGACTGATGTTAGTTAATGTCTGAAAAAAGGTCAATAGCGGGCTTATATATTATATAAATAGGCCAGCTGGGCTTTCTGGTCCTTATTCTAGGCTGCGTTTCCTAATATCTTAAAGTATTGTTTTCTGCGTGCGTCGCCACTACACCCTGGAGATTTAGTAGCAATAGTCTTCCAATTACTAGGTGATTTTTGTCAGTCTAGGAGCAATTTATCTTCGCCTTTATTCCAAGCTTTTAAAGTCCTGGATCGTCTATTACTAGAACATAATAAGTCTTTAATATTAGATAGACCTGTATTATACAAAGGATCAGTCTAGGAATGCTGCAATGATCTAAACTTATTAGGCGCTACTAAAGAGTTTATTAGCCCTACGGAGGCCAACTTTAGCCGCTTGACTTAGCGGAGTGGTTTATCTATAATATCTACATTCGTCCATTTTTATGCTGTCTCGCTTGTCATCCAAATATCTCTACGTCTACGTATATAGCTACATAATGTTAGCTTAACGTTTATTAGCAATTAAAAAGGATAAGGCCTCTAAACTTACCCATAATTTCCTCTAGTTATTAAAGCCTATTCTGTTATCCGGTGGAGTCGGAGAATAAACATATTAAAATATCTTCTACTCTATCTCGACCTTGTCTAACTTCGGGACAAACTCTAAAGGTATATTATAAATAGAGTTATATACGAGCCTAAGCAGCTTACATTGTTCTACACTTAATTCTTTCACAACTTTACTAGATATATAACTTCTCACTACCTCATTTATCTAGGGGAAAATATATTAGAAGGCGATATCTGTAGCGTTTAGGGCAAATATTTTTATATCATTATTGGCGTATGTAGGCTCCGCAAACCTGTTCTAATAGGTCGGCTTTATATTTCGTTCTAGCAATTTATCGATCTTCAAAATGACGGACGGTGGCCTGTTAAATGTTTTCCTACCTATTATTAGTCCCATAATCTAATATTTAATAGAAATACAACCTGCAGACTAAGAAGTATAATAATTTAAAGAACTAGTAGGATGGAAAGGGTAGGTAAAAAGGAGGGCTTCTCTAATATAACTATTGCTTGCCTAATAAATCCCTATAGAGCAAGGCGTAGCTGTAGGATACAGCCTTATAGGCAATTAGATTGATATATTAATAAACTCTATACTTCTATCTATTATGGTAGAAATCACAACCCATTTAAGGATATACTGGTTTATTAAGGTGTTATGCTTACCAAAGGAGTCGGCATTTATTTTTTTAGGGGCTATAATAAACTAGACGTTCCCTAAGCTATAACCTCTTTAATATTATAGTTATAGAGCTTTAAAGCTACTCGATCTGGTAAAGTCGGGTTTTAATATTAATGGCTAATTAGGTAGCTAGCCAAAGAGACTTATATAGATATAGAGGTAAGGTCCGAGATTAACTAACTCTAGTCTACCCAAATATCCATAGATTATCTTTATATACCAATTATACTAATCTAATACCCCATTGCACTTCCTGGCCGTCAAATATAGCAAATACATATTTCTTAATATGTAGATCACCCTTAATTTCGGGATCTTGGCTAATTAATATAAAGGGGGTTACCTTCGATTTCAGGATCTCGCTTAATTAGTATAATAAGACATGCGTATAGGTGCTAGGCTTTGGATAGGGATCACCTTCGATTTTAAAATCTCGCTTAATTGGCACGATAAGGCGTATATACGGCTTTACTGTTAGGCTTTTCACTTCCTCTTTAGGACCACAATACTGGGCATACGTTATGGGTTACCTTCGATTTTAGGATCTCGCTTAATTAGCGTAATAAGGCTTGCATATAGCTTGCTATTAGACTTTTTACCCTTGAGTACCTAAAAAATTACATTTTAATATATTTTTAGGTAAGCTTCCTTAAGCTAACTCTACCTTAATTTTACTTTTTCTTCTTTTAAATTACTAAACTTTTACAATTCCGGAACATATCGTTACTATCTTCTCTTAGGTTTCGTCTATCTCTATAATATTATACCCGGAGACAGAGGATCAACGTTCTCCTATTTATATAGAGTTTAGTGACCACAAAGCAGCAAATGGCTATATAGTAGGAAATAATAACGAGGCAGCAAACGACCCCAGTAAGGTAACTATTTATTCTCTAAAAATGCAGGATAGAAAAGTACCGTCTCCTTCTACCTATAGAGACCAAAACTAACAATTCTAGATTATTAACTTACCAAGAAATCTCTAGCGTGAAATAGAGCCCTTAATTAACGTACAGGGAGTTAGGTTGGGTGTTACAGATATTTAGGAACAGTAAAAACCCAAAATATAGCAAATCTACTAATACTAATGCTTAGCGCCAAGTCCTATATACTTCTTTAAACCGTCTTCTTTTATCAATCGAATTCCCGTATACTTTTCATAAAAGGTCTATACTCTTTAAACTATATAAGGATGACTGCTTCTTTCCAGAGTCCTTCTCTACCCAGAAAACTAACTGCTGGTATTATACTAACAGAATCCCTTATAACCGACACCCTACTTCAGGGCTAGGTACGCCCTATGTTTAAGGGTGGGATAAAAGGCATCAGGCCAGTATCTTATATATATATACTAAATATAACACAACACCTATACTCCTAAAGATAGAGTGTTTAAATAGCAATATACTAGAAATTATTGCGATAGAATATCTTACTAAGAGTTATGGCGTGACGTTTACTTTAATAGAAAACTCAGAGTTTAATATAAATTCAGAGCAATCTAACCTATAAGGGAAATTGGTTAGGTCGTAATTACTTAAAAAGTTTACAACAAGAAGATAAAATTAGGGGAATTGGTTTCTTAATTTAATTATTTTAATAATTAAATAAGTAAGGCTAAAGAGGCCAAGATTATAAACTTAAACAGAATTAATTACTTGCTAAAGTAATTACTAGAATATAAAAATTACTTTATCTAAAAGCCTGTATTCCAGTGTATAATTAATAAACTTTTAAAAACGATTTCGCGTGTTATAGTTAAATAATTTAAATATCCGCACCATCCGCAGCTCGGATATTGAGTCTTAACAAAGGGTCTTAGATATAATTTTGGCAGCGCGCCTATAAAGAGTTAATCAGCGCAGCAGACTAATAGAATATCCGCGCTAGCCAAAATCAGCGGAGTCTAAACTTTTGTTACATGGCCTATATCTGGAGCGGTTTGGAGGTGCACCTACCACTTAAAATTGTCGTTTACCCCTACCTATATCGCGACTTTCTCTACTTCATCTTCTCCACATTCTCAACTTCTTTACCTCCTTCACATGCTTAACTTTTTAGCCGCTTATATCCTCTGTACCTTTATCTCCACGAAGCCCAAGCCATATTTATAAAGTAATGGGTAAGCCCACAAGTATACTCTCTAACCGCTTGCTTAACCTCTAAAACTAAGCCATTTGTCTTATAATTTATAGCTTTACAACCACTTAGTTATAATATTCCCTCCCATATTTCCCTACGCAACAAACACACGCCACAAAAGAGTGTCGCTATAACCAATATATTTTAAGCAATTAGGGGTCTTCGTCTACAAGTTCGCATTTTATAAAAAGTCCATTATGCTTTAAAGCTACTACCAATCCCTCTATCCCTAGCCTCAGCAGCTCGGCTTATTATATTAATTAGCACTGATGTTATCAAACTAGAGGAAACTTTTGGTATTTTATACCATTTATACCAACGGAAAGCGTCCGGTCTGCTTACAGAGTACGGAAAAAAGGAAGGAAAGGAGAAATGTCCGGTTAAGAATTGTATGCAAAAGTATTCAAGGCATAATAATCTTATTAGATATATTAGGGACTTAAATAGGCTTAGCCATTTATACGCTAAGAGCATAATTAACAAAAAAGTCTGTAATTAATGCTATAAAAGATTCCGTAGCTTAACTAGCTGCATATATTATTAGCAAACGGCATATAATACCGGACCTATTAAGCATATTATATATCACCTAACTTTCCTTAGAGTGATTACGCGTAAGTTTAGACAAATGACCTATTATATAGTAGATTTCTTACCTTAGCGCACAGCGGATCTTTTTAGTAATTTAATTAATATCTAGGGAGATAATCTACCTAAGCTTAGAATACTAACCTCTAAGCTTTAGCTACTAACCTCTGAGCTTTAGCTACTAGCCTCTAAGCTTTAGCTACTAACCTTTAAGCTTTAGCTACCAACCTCTAAACTTTAGCTACTAACCTCTAAGCTTTAGCTATTAACCTCTAAGCTTTAGCTACTAACCTCTAAGCTTCAATTCCCAGGGACACGATATTTAGAGGGTTATAATATAGAGATACTGTCCAGCTTCTATATAAGTGGACTTAACAATATCTCTAATACTTACTATCTATTCGATAGCCCGTTACCTAATATTGTATCTTACGCTAATATCGACAAAGCCAACTTCCTATATAGTGTTCCTGAACTAAACGCCTTTTCCGCTCCCTCTTGTATTGGAACAGCCTATTTTCCATATAATACCCCTGGAATTAACTTTAATAAAGCATTAAACTTTTTATAAAGCACTCTATTCTATAATAGTAATAATTCGATATACACGGAATAGGCTTCTTTATTATCCAATAACCCCAGGGTAAACTTTAAAATGCCTAAAGTTAGTAAAGTTTATACTTCACACAAAGCTCTATACTAGGATAACGACATCCAACCTAACTATAGCTCTTATAGCAATCTTAACTCTATTACTAATACCTCTTTCCTTTTTAATGGTCTATACTCTAACAACAAAAAAGCAACCTTATATATATTGGGATTCCAACCTCCAGGACAAATCCTAAGGGTAATTAGATGGTCTTAAGGGTCTTAATCTATTACGGCGACCTAAAATTTTTTAGAATAAGCACCTTTGCAGAGCATTGGCTTTTATACAAATAGTATAATTTTACTATAAAGAAAATCCACGCTAGTAATACTAAACTATACCTATTATCGCTAAGCCGTTGGGTTAAGGGCTTTTAAGACAGAGCTAATTATTGTAAATAAACCTAAGACTTATTAGGCCTTAAATTAAAAGGGAGCTCGAAAGCCCATACATATCCTTTCTATATACGTTAATTTGTGTTATGTCCCCTATCTCCTTTCTATTAGCTTCTTTATCGTAGTTTATTCCCCACTTCCGATTTATGCCCCCTCTAAAGTAATAGATAGTAAGTTGGACAATCTTGTTATTAGCTGCCAGCTTTTCCTAAAGCGTCGCCCTCCCTATTACGACTTTCTTAGAAGGGTCGTATATAATATAGTTCTGTTGTATTACATCAAACTCGCCATTCCGGATCGCATTTAGAATTGCGCGAATAAACTAAAAAATTGATGTTTAAATAGTTTAGGGAGATCTTAGGTGGATACTAACCTTATTATCCCAAACTTAAGCTTTTAGAGTAGAATCTAGATCTATTATATTCTTAAGTACTACCCATCTAGTTAATCGCAAGGTTTGTAACACCACGCTTAGATACTCTAGCCTAGAGAGGTTAAAGTTTTCTATCTATTATACAGTTTCTATAGCCATATTTAGTGACTCCATAATTTTAAGGCATAAAAAGCGTATGCTTGGCCGAGGCGGGGCAACGTCATAGGGCATTTTTTCGCTATCCTAGCCCGACGGGTTAGCACGTAATTATATAGCAGAACGTGCTAGGTTAGATAGGATTTTCTACTATTAATCTAGAGATAGACCGTACTTGTAAAAGTTAGCAGGACACCTAAATTCTATATAATAGTGAAAAATATAGGTGAATAAGAAGGCCAGGGAGCCAGTATAAGTGTTATTTATAATCTACTTTATATAAATAAGTCGATTACAAAACATAAAAAAGCGATGGATAGAAATTAGAGTAATAGTATAAATCAAAAGTAGTTAAAAACTATAAGTAAGCATTACAAATTAAAATTTCTTAGGGGTTATTATTCTTCTTATACTCCCTTTAATTCTAAAAATACCAATAGTAGTGTCCTAACCATTAGGTAGGTATGCAGCTCGGCCCTATTACAAAGCGTATTTAGCACTGTTGGTTAAATTTAGAGCAGGGCGTAACAAAGCCACAATATAATAAGTTTTTACTTAATATAAGTCTCCTCTTATTATATATATACAAACTCACCGGTTTTGCCAGCCTTTTAGCCAAAAGAAGGACTATGCTAAGTAGATAGTAGTAAATAGCAGCTCTCAATCTCTCCATATTATCACTTAGGGGCTTTTATTCTTGCATATTTTTTAAATATTAATAATCCATATAAAAAACAAGGAGTGGTATAAAAAGGAGCTAGAGGAGAAGAAGTAAAAAAAAGATAAAACTATTAACTCTAACACCCAATTAATAGTAGTGGCTACTAGTAGAATGCAGAATGCATCATCGCGTGTTCTTCTAAAGTGATACTATACTCCATAGTTTCGCTTTAAGCTACCATGTCCGCACATCCAGTCTGCGCTAAATAATGCATTTCGGCCTACTAATACGCATATAGAGGATCCGCAGATTAGCTATAGAGGGTATAGCTACTAGAGGATAGATTCTAGCATCTTTTAAGCTATATACTAGTTTCCAAGCAGCTTATAAGAGTATATGCCCTAATAAACATCTATACTAATCAGTATAACTACCCTACTAGAGTATCGCGAGTGTTAATTACAATAGCAATATTAGTCTTAATTAACCATCTATATATACACTCACGTGAATCTTATTTTTAGACTAGTTAAGTATATAATATATCTAAACACTAAGAACATATTAGTAACTGCAAGGTTACCCATAAAGATAGCAACTATATATTTAAAAAGCGTCTTTACTAAAAAGCATATATCTAGACCATCTAAACAAAGTCAACTGTGTTTTATCACCAGCTCTAAATATTTCCTTAGTAGCGTGTTTTTAACCTTCCTACTTTACAGCCTTATAGAAAGTTTCCCCTTCTTTCCAAACGCTCTGTAATATTCACTGCGATTTACTAGCGGAGTGAACTGTTTCTTTAGTTAATATACTAGAGTAGAGAAACGTTCTTCTATTATTTTAAGGCTTATAATCCTTTAAAATAACTAATTCCTTCTTACCCTTATAATACTAATATTGAAACCAATTGTCCTGTAGCGCCTTCTAGATAATATCTTAATACCCAGTCCGCTGGGTAGGTTAGATATTCCACCATCCTAAATATCAATTAATTGAATAGCGTTGTTAAGTGTAGGAAGTAGGGTAGGGTTAGTCCTCCCTAACTTAACACTAATAGTTAAATTAGGATAAGGCGCCCACTTTTACTTTAGTATAACTGTCCTAGTAGAATCTTCGATTTTATAATCGCTTTCATTAAACCATATTGTTTATAGCGGCACGCCTTATTGGCCTAATTAAGCGAGATCCTAAAATTAAAGGTAATCCATATAAGCGAGTCCAGAAATTAATAGTCGTTTAGCAAGCCTTATTAACCTAGTTAAGCGAGATCCTAGAATTAAAGGTTATCCATAAAGAGTCCAAAGATCAATAGACTAGATGCGGACAGCCTATATATATATACTAATCAATCTCCCCCTATTATATCCTATATGTCCCTAGAATTGTCTATTCTAACAAGCTAGGCGCGTTGCGGAAGGTTTTAAAGCTTAAATTTAAGTCTAATACAAAAGTATCCATTCACTTTTTTCTTACATAGATCACTATAAAATTGTAGAAATTATAAAGGTTTAACTTTTTATTAACAAGTGCCAGAGGACCCGGCGCTTAGAACACAAAAACATTATCCATCTTAGTATATGGCAGTGGCTTATTCCTACCTATCTATGGCGCCGACTGTGGGTCGCGTTTTTAAGGCAACAAGAAGGAGGCAGGCGTGTTATTAAAGAAGGCAATTAGTACGCAAAACTATAAATCATAGTTATTACTATAAGGCTGCCAATCCTAGCGTCCCCCCCCTTTACTTAAAAGCTTTTATAAACAATTTATATCTCCCCTTAACTTCTAGCACCGACCTAAAAAGTTTATTACGTTAATAGCTAATCTGCTACAGAACCTCACCTACCTATTTTATAATATGCGGATATTCCAGCAAGAGGACCAGCTGTTTAGCCATATTAATCTTAAACACCCATTAGAAGTGCAGGGAGCGGGGCTAAATCCCTAGGGAGGAACTACCCTTTTCCAGAAAACTCTACAAAAAGAAAAGCTTTGCAAAGTATAAGTGTTAGGCTGCCTTAGAAAACCTAGCTTAGCTCCCTTTACTCAACCTACTCTATTATCCTTAGCATCTCTCCCTTACTAGAAGCTAATTTACCTCTATAGAAAATCTTCGGCTAATTAACCAACACAGGAAGCCTTATATGCATTATTTAATATAACTAGTTTAACACCTAACCTAACTTAGCTAATACTTAAAGGCAAGAAGAGTTCTAGCGGGAACGGCTAAGCCCCCTCAATATATTAACCTAGTGGGAAACGTGCTGCTGGCTCTAGCACACGGCCTATAGAATTTGCTGTATAAACTTTAATCTACTAGGGCAGTCCAAAGCATGCTAAAGTAGTTAGGTATAAGATTGCCAGCAAGCCGTATATAGACAACTTATCCAGTAATAGGTGGTCCGTTAAAGCAAACCTCCACGGGCACTACTACTCTACCTATTAGCAACAATCCAAGACCTATAGGCCGCCATCTTATAGAAGTCCAAAGCACAGCTTAACAGGTAGTTCACTATTACCGTTTAATATATAACTAACCCGCTAACAGCAACCAGGTGTTATTAAAATTTAGTAATTTAATTCTTAATATCCAAACCTTCTACTTTAACCTGACTCACGCCCTATTTCTTAAAAGCAGCTTGCCTTAGAGGTAAAGTCTATATATACTAGCCTTATAATAGTAGAGACAAAATATATTTATATAGATAGAGCGCAGGCCTCTACTGCTCCTAAAACTAAAGAAGATTCTAATTCTAAATTAGCAAATAATTACTAGCAAGTATTAATTGCTCTACACTAAACCCTACTTTATAAACATTATAACTTCTTTTTAGCCTCTTAACATCCTTCTACTTCCCCTATATTATATTACCTAGCATCTAAGTACTCTATGCCTACTAAAATATGGAAATATGGTATCCACTCTTTCCTTAAGCTATTACGCCGTTAGCTGCCTAAAAGTTTGGATTATATACTCCAATTTATATACCTTACTTATTAGATAATAGCTCTTCTCTATAAGACAGTGCCTATATTTTAGGATACCTGGATTAAATACCTTAGTAATCTTAGTTAATATTACATAGCTATTAAAGATAAGGACCTACGCGATTATAAAACCTAGGCAGGTATTACACGTTTCTAGTATAGTAAAGCTGCTAATAAGAGTCCCTTTATAGGCCATTTATACTATTATCTAGCCATACTAGCGCGGCCTAATGCGCTCTAATAACTTTACTACTATTTACAGTCCTTAACCTGCGTCTAGCCATTTATAAGCGCCTAAAAATCTATTTTAACACTACTAGATCTAATCCTTGGCCATTCTAGAATGTTATATTCACACTCTCTACCTATAGACACAAGTTTTATTAAAGCTTATAGTATTCTCTTTGGAAAGCTATTATTAGAGGGCTTTAAAGAAGCTCTTATATCGTTCTTAAGTTAATTAGATAATTATATTAGGCGCGTAACCGCTAAATAGAAAAAGTAAGGTGTCTATATTGCCGTTACTAATATTACTGGACTTTTTGATTATAGCTTATAGGACTTAATCCTTAGGCATACCTTCTAGTTATACGCTAAAAAATCGCTCTGTAGCTCTTATACTAAACGACCGTCAACTCCCTCAGATAATGATTTAAGTCGTTTACTATCTCCAGTTTCCCTAAAACCAAAACACTTTTTTAACAAAGAGCTATCCGCCTAGCTCCTTTAATTATCCTTTAATTTTACATTCTCCCGTACTTATCATCTAACATTTTCAACTTTAGCTCTTATTCTTCGGCGTATTAGGGACAAAAATGTTCTTCCTTATATTTATATTTTGTTTGCATTCCTTTTCACCGCTATTTCAATCTTATACGTTAGCATATCACTATACAACATCGCCCCCTAGTTGGAAATTATTACTTTCCTTAATACGTTATTAAAGTCTAAGAGATACAAGCCGCTTATTATAAGCGATCTATTCCCTAATTAAGATCAAAACGACAACCGTCCGTTACCAGAAGATTACCTCATATATAGGCAAGTTTAAAGTCAATACTATTTCCCAAAGTAGTGGTTTGGCAGTAAATATAATAAAGAGGAGTACTCTCTTAAACTTGCCTTAACAATTAAATTAAGAACGGAGCGCATTCTATGCCTTAGTTAACAAATCGCATCTATAAGATTAAAGGCCATAATTAAGGACTTTTAGCCTAACTTTATCTTAGTATAAACGCTAGATATATTATAACCGAACATCTAATATATAGTCTGTGTCCTCTGCATTTACACAAGTCCAACTAGGATATAAAACTAATAAGGGTTCTTATTCCTCAAACCATACATTACTATTAGTTAATGCAATAGATATAGATTTATTAAGTGCACCGCCTTAAAAGTTTGATAATGTTTATAATATTAATAATAACTTACCGGAGATGTAAGATTTTAAAGCTAAATAAAGTCTTTCTAGTTAACTATAATTAGCGCCTAAAACTCAGAATCCAAGCGCCACTATAACTTAGAGCGGCCATGCGCCCATTCCTATAAAGGTAGCTAATAGAATACTACTTAGGAATTACACTATAAGATAATATAGCATGTCTTATTTTAGTGCTCTATTAATAGTCCTACGAACTAGGTTATAGTTTATAACACCAATCTTCTACTTAACTAATAAGAGGTATTTCAGATGCTACTTAAGGAGGGCAACTGGAGCGTTATAGTTCCAGATAGTGGTGTGTAGCCGCATATAATATTAATTTGTAGGCGTATCTAACTAAAATATCTAGTTATCGCTAAGCTCCTTATGCTATCAAGAAACAAAGATTTAATAGGCATAGCTATATAAGATACTCTCAATACCACTAGGGCTGCTATTATAGAAGAGAAGAAAGTGCAAATTACTACTACTATAGGTAGTAACATTACTTACCAGTTTGTAACTAAGCAGATAGGCGACTATATGTCAAAAAAAGGGAGGAGTTTAGTTAAAATTATTATTAGGGTGGCTTATAGAGAAAGTGATCTCAATTAAAAGGCTTAAAAAAACCGTTTAAGGGATTATTTAAGAGTAAAACCTGCCGTTCTTATTACCAAGGATAGAGCCATAAGACTTAAAGCTGCCATAATAGGGGTTACCGCTATTGCTACGTCTATAATTAAGAAAGTCCTAATCGCACTAAGGAGAAAATCTGACCTTAAAGAAAACATCTCTTAAAAGAGCTCGATAATAATTTTTAACTACCGATTTTCTTTCAATAAATGGTCACTTATAGGAAAAGCGCTAAGCGTTAGTAAGAGATTTTCTTTAAGCAAGATCTATGTTTCTCCATAGCTATATAAGTACTCCATACATTTCTAAAGTTAAACCTCTACTATTTACACTCAAAACACCTAACTCTATACACTCTATTTAACTATTTGCTAACCGCGGTTAAGATCCAGGATTATATTAGACGTATAGATACTGCTTTAAGCAGGATAGACTATAGCCAGTTAAGCAAGCAAAGGGTAACACTCAAAGAAGGTTATTAACTGATAATACTAGTTTATCCCATACAGATATATCAAGATTTGTCAACCATCAAAGTCACTATTAGGTACTACCTTATAACTTACTACCCTGTTTCTTGCTATCTTTAACTTGGTTATTAATATAGTCACTAAAAGTCAGCTTTAATTAATAGAGTTTTTATAAGTGACTTATCCATCTAATAAGATTGTACTCCTTTCTTAGGATTTTAATATACTATAGCACTTATATTAGTAACAACGCCTTTAGCCTTTATAGAGGGAATCCATATATTATTTACGTCCTTTATTACGTCTTCTTCTATCTAGCTATTTATATGTTCTTTAAATAGCATTTTAAGCACTCTCCAGTACTAGTAGAGACTAGATTTCTTCTATATGCGAGGGAAGAAATCTAAAACCCATCTAAAGAACGCTATATAATGTTCTATGGTTAAAGATTTTAGAAAGTTAGTAGGATTTTAGTTAATCTCTCTACAATATCTAATCGCTAGTAAGTAGGATTTATAGGATAATAAGCACTTAACTTACAGCTTCCATTTCTTCCATACTCCGCCCATATTGGTCTTAGTGGTGTCTATAGGCTCCACTTTAACCGGACCTTATAGTGCTAGCTTTTTGTAATAATCCCCTATATGCTTAACTCTCTTTTATTAGGGTTTCTGTCTTCAAACCTATATTGTCATCTTATAGGCCCAACTATAGGTAATAATATACTAGAAGAAGGGCGCTGGAGTAGCATAGGGCTACGGGTAGAAGGAGTACGACAATTACAAGTAGAACGGCGATAGAGGGCAGCGAAGCAGCTAAAAAGCAAGGAAGAGCAACTAGAGCGCATAAGATAGAGGAGCGAAGACATACGCTAAAAGAATAAAATAAGGAAAGAGGTCTATAGTTTAGGTTAAGAGAGTTACAACATTAAAATAGGGACGGGTAAATCGCAAATAGCGGTAATAAAGAAGAGGCGGGTTTAAGTAAAAGGCTAGCGTAAGTATTTATACCCTTTATCTATAGTGCCGACCTAGTCGACTTTTAAGGACCCAAAGGGTGAGCGCTTTAATGGCTAATATAGTGGGTTTCATAGGTTAGGGTAGTAAGCAGGAAATAAGGGGAGGTGACACATCTAAGGGCGGTAAGAGGTTATGTCAAACTAGATCAGATTTCCTTACCACCATCTTAATACTGGCTTTAAGTCTAGAACCTTATATCTTACTACCCTACTATATTACTCAAATATTCTATTAAATGTCTTAATACCTGTTTCCATTATCTATTCCTGATTAAATGATGACTACGTCGTTATTCTATTTGCCACCTATTTTATATATATAGAGAGGCTTCTAGAGCCCTCTTTAATAGACAGAGTTTTTATACCTTATTATCCGTTCGACAGGTTATAGGGTTTAATATAGTATTAGAGCCTCGATTTAGCTTAAAAGGTAGAAATTATTAGGCACAAACAGCAACTCTATTATATAGCATAGTAGGATTGGTAGATTTTAGCTTCAGAGCTATATAATCCAGGTAATATAATATATAAGTATTGGGCTATATCTAAATTCTTACCGTTTAGAGCATTCTATTTAAGAAAAATTAAAAAGTGCCTACTACTAAATTCGGGTTAATATTTATTTCTTACTTACTAGGAGAGGATGGTATTATTAATAGAGAGCTGTTCCCTTAAGGCTTATACTATTCCATCTTAATAAGCAAAATCTCCAGATAGTACCCTCGCAAGGCTATTTTATATATATAAGATTTGACTCAAACCAAGCTATTACAAAGGGGATATTTTTCTGAACGCTACTATCTCCTAGAAATACCACTAAATTATAAAAAAATAAGAATATTGTAAGTCTCGGCCAGTTTAAGCAGGCCACCTCTACATCTTGGTTATTATAGCTCGAGGTTAGGAGGAAATATAAGTATACTAGTTAAAAGGTCAAAGGAACCCTTTATATCCTACTCTTTTAATAATGCTAGAGTGTCTATCTCACTCTTAATGTTGTAGGCTATTAGACAGTGCCACCTAATAAGGTGCAATAGCTACGAAATCTAAATAGAGGACGTAAGTTTAAGGATATATATAGCCCAGCCAAACCGCGATCTATTAGAGTTGGATATTATGGAGTATCCATATATTAAGAACCGCCCGACTACGCTAAGGCGTAATAGGAGGACAAGGTAGCTAAGAGTTGTCTTTAAAAAGCTTATCTACCAATCTAAATAGCCTAGGAGTTTACCTATTTTAGAGTTTACGTTATGGTAAAAGATAACGGTCTTAAGACCAAAATCAGACTTAAGTATCTATTACTATTTAGCGATCGCCGGCTCTAGTTATTACATCTTATACTTTATTATATTCTGCTAGGGTTAACTAGTTGTTTATAAACTTAATAGGTAGACTCTTAGTAAACTTTTCCATCTAGAACTTATAGGACTGTTTATAATTAAGTAATAAGTTATAATTGAGGCGATACTAGTAGGACCAATCAGTCACAAACGGTCCATATATTTTTGGGCCCAATAAGCACATATAGTCCGCTCAAGTGCATCAGCCTTCCTAGCATTTTGCTACTTTATCCCACTTAGAGTAAAATACCTCTCGCTAGAGGAGCAAAAACTCTTCTTTAATCATTCCCACTAGCTTAAGTGACAACTTATTAATACAAACCTTAGGTCCTTAGCCAAACCGATAACAAAGTCACAAAGTAAGAATTGCGGAAGATCCTTTGGCATAGGCCTTGAGATGCGCTCCAAGTTTGGTAATACTAACAGGAAATGCCCATATAGTTTAAAAATAGGTCATTTTTGGGTTTAGTTAATAGGGTAACATTCATATAGATCCCTAAAGACCGCTTAATTTAAAGCCTAGCTACCTACATCCTGCTCTAGCGATCTTAACGCCACTAGAACCATTAGTGCAGGTTCTATTATAGCATAGGGTAAACCATTTTAGTCCTACCAGGAGGTCAAAGCGTTAGTTAGCGTATAGAAACGCTAAGGTTACACCAACTACGACCAGGGAATACTCCAAGTTCTAAAATACAGAGCTATTGGCGATAATTATATTATCTTCTCTTGTTATTAAATTGAGCTAACTACCATGTTTATAGTTAACTGTCAACCTAGCGTTTTATAGTAGACACTAATTAGGTTCTTAAATGTCAGCTATATACAGCGTATCAAAATCTAGATTTGGCCGCGTAATATACCCTATTATAGGCTTAAGTTCATGCAAGCGAACCTATTATACTACCATGGTTTTCTGATAACCAAATATTTATAGTAGGTTGTTCTTTCTAATAATAGGTTCTCACCATACGGCGCAGTTAAGAAGTATATAACATATTAAATGTGACATGTTCTATAGTCTAGAAATAAATTTTAAAGCTAGCAGCATACTAATAAATAAACCGCTATAATTAGCTAGGAGTGGAATAACGAAAAAGATATACAACACTAGATATAGCACAAAGCTCTATTATTAACCAAAAGTTTAGCAAAATTAAAAGGGCTACTAAAGACCTCCTAGTACGTTAAAGATATACAGCTTTAGCCACATCTAACCAGATTTAGGAATGGGTAAAGGTATTCTATACCAACAATCTTCCTTATATTTGCGAAAATGAGGATGTTCCAATTAATATAGGGGTTAAATAGGACAAGGTTCAGAAGGGCCTAGAGAATATTTCTACGTATTTTAACAAATATATAGAAAATTCTAAGCCGCGTAAAAGATGTGGTAAAAGAATATTAGGTTTAGCATCTACCTATCTAGGTATTTAGAGGGTTTAATATCCAGACTTAATTAAACTTTTCATTAGCGACTACAACCAACTCACTATTAAGGAGTTATAAAACCTTCCTTATACCTTTCGCTTTATTCTTATAGAGGAGGTTTATAAGGACGGATTTATCCAGATTAAAGTGCCTATAGAACTATTCAACTTTGGCAAAGCGCACAAAAGATTCCCGTTAGTAATTTTTAAAAGCACTATATTTTAGCTTCACCATAACAACCTCTTAAAAAAGTCTCTAAACTCTTTAGTCCATTAGGTAGGCCAAGGCAGGCCCTATAAGAATCCTTTTATACTAGATATAAAGGCGCCTACTCCATATAAAGATTTACCTTCGTTACCGACCGCGCAGTCTTAGGGAGATTGGCTAACTAAATTAATTAAAGGATTGCCCATTAATATAGACTACTATATACTTAATATAAAAGACCCAGAGATATAAGCCTCAATTGGCTTACCTCTAATACTACTTTAATACGATAACCGCTTAATGCAAACAGCCCAGAAGTTAGAAGGTATACACTATCCCTATATATATATCAGTCGAACAATATCGCCGTTTAGTATGCATATTAAAGATACTGGTCTTAGCTCTATTAATCTCCTCCATACTAGCTCCCTAAAAGTATAGATTGTTATACCCCCACATTATTCCCGTCTTCTCAAATCTAAGCTAAGAGAAACCTTTCGTAGCATTAAGTCTTATACTTAATTTATCCGCCATTTAGCTCCTCTTATTACTCCATTACAATTACTAAAATGGAGTATTAATTTCACTATCATCTATTAGGAACCTAGGCAGGTTATTAAAGTTCTAGAAGATATATACCATTTTAGGCTAAACCTAAGTCCTAATTACGCCAAGGCCATTAACTTAACACTAAAAGGCAACTAATAAGCTCCTATTAGTTACCAATTCTGCTTAGAGAAATATATAGGGGATATATATATTAACGCACAACATTTGTCTATCTTGCCCAGTAATTCAAACCGGGAATTTTCTCCACTATTTAAAGATAATATGAGGTCCGGACATAATCAAGTAGCTATAAATAGACGTAAGAGTAATATAAACATGGAATTTAATAATCAGCTTTTAGAAACGCCTAACTCAGCTAAATCAACCAACTCAGATGCTCTTAAGCGTGAGTTAAGAAAAGCACTTAAATTAGAAGATTATAGAACTCCCTCTAAAGTAGCTTTATTTACCAGTGTTCCCAATATACAATCTACTAATATAGACGCTCTCTAAGGGTTCTCTAAGCTTTCTCCATTATTTAAAGAACAATCTTTCACCTCTTCTACCTATAGGTCGGATATTAAATCTACAATAGACCTCTATCTTATAGATACACCAATGCCAAACTCTATCCTAGACGGCGGTTCCGAGTACCCCTTACCAAGATCCTTAAGCGTACCACCACTAGATGGTTCTAAAGAACTACTAACTCTAGGCAACGATACTATTATAGATGCATATACCCTAACATTAACGGTTATGTTTACAGACCTTATAAATACCCACTACTAGACCCTAAGGTCCGAACATTATGTTAAGTAAGCGTCGGGGCTATTCTCAGGAGATAGGGAAAGCATGCTTAAAGCGGGCCTTTATAGATCCCAGGTACTAGGAAGAAAGAGAAAATATATAACAGATAAGGGCTCTTCTCCAAATATATATATAGTCTTATCGATCTCAATCACCAGTAACCTTTAGATGTGCTGTTTTCAGGCCTCCGCAGTAGCCGCGGGCTACGAAGAGCGTCAAACACTATACATTTTAGAAATGTGGGATAATCGTCCAAAAGATCAAGCAGCCGGATGTGTGCTTCAGACGATTCAACTTATATATAAGATTAGGAAGCCAGCGATTCTTAGATATCTTAGAGATGCTATATATTATACAGAGTTATAGGCACCTACAAAAGATACAGCGAAGAGTATAGACGGCATCGTAGAGTCGCATCTTACAGCAGAAAATTTCGAGCGTAATATTAGTTTGAATTCCTTATATAAGCACAGGTCCGCTCTTTATTAATACTTTTAGAGCTTTTCCAAGGAAGTTAAAGCAGTGAAAAACTAACGGGCCAAGTCCCAGGGTAAGATTAGGAAAAAAGTAACCACTATAGTCTATAACACGGTTGTCCCTTACCTGGAAAAGCTTTACCTATATAACGACTATAAGAAATTAAAAGCCGAGCTAAAGAAAACTATAAAAGCTAAGCTAAAGAAAACTATTACTAAAGAACGTGCACTTTATTATGCCCTCCCACACCTTGATTTAAGTTTGCTTCTACTATTCTTAGGCCACCCTTTAACTCCGCTTTTGCTTAACCTAAATTTGAATAATCTACTAGACCTGATCCTATACTTATCGCATAGATTTAAGAGACATTAGTTAATAATCCGCTCCACTATAAGGTGCGGAAATTGCTAACCGTACCAGTTTATTCCAGCTTAGTTACCCCAACATAGGTTACAGGGAGATTTGGGAATATCTTAGAAAAAACCTAATTAAAATATTACCTAAGTTGGAAAAACTTAATCTAACTAAAGTCCTTAACGTTTTAAATAGCTTACCTATAGCTTCTACTAAGGTCGATGCTGATATTACAAGCAAAATAAGGTTAATAAGTTGCTTAGATAAGGAAATTGTAACAGTATAACAGAAAAGGGGAATCTAGCGCTTATTTCAATATAACTAGAGGAATTCTTACTACTATACTAAAATATTCTTTCTATTCTCTACCCTCTTGTATAAATTCTATAATATAGTGTATACTATGTTCGACACATCCCAATATAGGTCATAAAAAGATTTGGGTATATCTCAGATTATACTTAATTAAAATTTTACCTAAGTTAAAAGAACTTAATCTAACCAAAGTTCTCAAAGTTCTTAATGGCTTATTGGTGGCTTCTACTAAGGCCAATACTGATATAATAGGCAAAATAGGGCTAATAAGTTGCTTAGATAAGGATATTGCGATTATATAGCAGAAAAGGGAGATACAGAGCTTATTAAGTAGCATATATTTCGCATATTATTATATACGGTATTATTGTCTATCTACATATATATAGCCGTAGGTGAACGATTTTATATTCCACGTGCTATAGCAAGTAAAGTAAGAAGATTGCCTAGCGCCTAATCTATAGGCCGGTGCGCACAAATTAAAGAAAGCAGTCCATCTAGAGCTAGATTTTTAATATTATCACTTATTCCAGCAATTGCGTTCTAGAGGAGAACTAAAAATGGATTAGCTTGTCCAGGGTTATATATAGTAATTACATTAAGAAGTCCTTAAGTAACTACATTACCTGCTAGTAGTGCTGCGGGTGTAGGTATAGGTGCAGGTGCAGGTACAAGTGTAGGTACAGGTGCAGGCGTAGGTATAGGTACAGGCGTAGGCGTAGGCGTAGGTGCAGATACAAGTACGGGTGCTTAATTAAAGTAGCCTTTAGTTAGATTTTGATAACCTCTAGCTAGATTTAGATAACCTCTAGCTAGATTTAGATAACCTCTAGCTGGATTTAAATAACCTCCAGCTAGATTTGGATAACCTCTAGCTAGATTTAGATAACCTCTAGCTAGATTAAAGTATCCCCCAGTTAGCTTTTAATAGGCTAGATTTTAATAACCTCTAGCTAGATTCGGATAACCTCTAGCTAGATTCAGATAACCTTTAGCTAGATTTAGATAACCTTTAACTAGATTCAGATAACCTCTAGCTAGATTTAAATAACCTTTAGCTAGATTTAGATAACCTCTAGCTAGATTCGGATAACCTCCAGCTAGATTAAAGTATCCCCCAACTAAATTAAAGTATCCCCCAGCTAGATTTTAATAGGCTAGATTTTAATAACCTCTAGCTAGATTAAAGTATCCCCTAGCAGAACTAGGGAAGCCCTAAGCTAGAGAGGTATTTACCCAGCATATATTCTATCTAGAATGGGCTTGTCGTCTATCTAGGGGCCAATTAGATAGTATACTCTATCCACTATTATAACATATACTCATAACTTATTGGCGAGCTACTATGTCTAAACGGAGCAGTACATTTGCGTAGTCACTAAATATAAAGAATTTATACTCTTCTCTATTCCCCATTTCGACCTACGTCCAGGTAGCCCTTCCAAATATAATATTAGAGCGTCTTCTCAGAAACCTAACTCCTTAGACTACTAGATTTTCCCCACTACGTTATATCTCTCTTAGGGTTTCTGCGTTTCCAATATTTATATATATTGTTTGCTGTGCTACGCAGGCCCATTTAATAAAGTTTTATGCGATATTAAGTCCTCCCAATATTATATCTATAGGAACAACATTAAAAATTAGCGTCCCTTATTATTGTCCGTCATTCTTAAAGAATAAATAATATAAGTCGTTATTACTTCTTATTTATACTAAGATTAACTCTCTCTAAATATTTTAGTCCTATGTAAAAAAGCGATTATTATATACTCTCCACATTGCCTTAGCTCCTTGGGGAGGTCCTATCCCTAAAGGAGTAGGAGGTACCTATTCTAGGGGTGCGCCATAATTAAGTGGAAGCTGTTAATAGGGTAGAGGCTATTAATAGGGTAGAGGCTGTTAGTAGGGTAGAGGCTATTAGTAGGGTAGAGGCTATTAAGGAAGTGGAGGAGGCGGAGGCTATTAAAGAAGTAGAGGAGGTAGAGGCTATTAAAGAGGTAGAGGCTGTTAAGGAGGTAAAGGCTATTAAGGAAGTAGAGGCTGTTAAAAAGGCGGAGATATATCCAGTATTACTAAATTAATCACTATTAGACTCCTCCAGTACTAATATATAAGTGTAATTAGGATAGGGTGCCTAGATATCAACTAAGATATTTCACCTTCCTAGCAACTTACATCATCGAAAAAGTTGTTATAGATTGAGTTTTTGCGGTTTTAAAATAGATCGTATAGATTTTAAATAGGAAGAGATAGAAAACCTAATTATTAGAGCCTATCTAATACCGCTTATAAGATAGGGGTTAGAATATTTATATTACTATTTTAAATAAGTAATTATAGGTATGTCTAAAGTTCTTTATAAATTATATTAGGAGTTAGGTAACTTATAATAGCGCCTAGTAGCCATCTTTAGTATATAGGCCAGAAATCACTATCCTTATCCATAATAAGCCTATATACTGGACAAAGTATATTAGCTCCCTACTAAATTGCCATAGCGCCTAGTCGAACAAAACACTCCCTATAAAATTTGTGCTCACAGAGGCTAGTTCTAGATACAGGTTTTAGGTTATCTACAAGTGCATATTAGCATATAACGCACTATAGTTCTTAAGGTGGCCCCTAAAGAAGCTACTAAAGTGGCTATTAATGTGGCTGTTAAAGTGGCTGTTAAAGCGGTTGCTAATATAACCCCTAAAAAGGCTGCTAAGGTGGCTACTAAGGTGGCTGCTAAGGTGGCTGCTAAGGTAGCTACTAAGGTGGCTACTAAGGTGGCTGCTGAGGTGGCTACTAAGGTGGCTGCTGAGGTGGCTACTAAGGTGGCTGCTAAGGTGGCTACTAAGGTGGCTGCTAAGGTGGCTGCTGAAGTGGCTGCTAAAGCAGTTACTAAGGTGGCTGCTAAAGTGGCTATTAAAGCGGTTGCTAAGGTGGCTATTAAAGTGGCCCCTAAGGCGGCTGCTAAAGTGGCTACTAAGGTGGCTGCTGAAGTGGCTATTAAAGCGGTTATTAAAGCGGTTGTTAAAGCGGTTGTTAAAGCGGTTATTAAAGCGGTTGTTAAGGTGGCCCCTAAAAAGGCTGCTAATATAGCTATTAAAGCGGTTGCTAATATGGCTGTTAAAGTGGCCCCTAAGGAAGCTGCTAAAGTGGCTACTAGAAAGGCAGGCTGATTTTAAAAACAATTTCTTTAGAAACATTTTGCTCTACTAGGGATAAGATATGGCTTAGATTTTAGCTCATCAATTAGTTACTTAGCCTATTAGTAGTTGCCGTCTCATCGTCAACATTTTTAATGGTAGGCGTAAGACTTCGTCCCCTTCCCTAATCTCCAGTTATTATAGATGCAGACTATAATCTAAAGCTTCCAGCAGCGTCTAGCGGGATTCTAGATTGCGAATTGACTTATATTAGTTAATTAGTTGCAATTAGATTAGATGCTTTAGATATAGGTAATTCTACTAATACGTCTTGTAAAGCGGAACCTCCTACAGGTCTATTAGTAGCAAAGAGGTTGGGTAGATATAAGGCAAAGCCTAGCTATTATAAGGTGGAGCTTAGCTACTATAAGGCGGAGGTAGAGCCTAGCTATTATAAGGTAAAGCTTAGCTGTTATAAGGTAAAGCCTAGCTGTTATAAGGTGGAGCCTAGCTGTTATAAGGCGGAGCTTAGCTATTATAGGGCGGGGCTTAGCTGTTATAAGGTGGAGCTTAGCTGTTATAGGGTAGAGCTTAGCTGTTATAGGGCAGGGCTTTGCTGTTATAAGGCGAAACTTAACTGTTCTTATCTAAAGTTACGCCTAAGTGCGTTAGGGTTAGGAAGTCTAAATAAGCTCTATAGAACCCTATTATAGCGCCCTCCACTTCTTAATCCCAGCGTCCGTGCTAAATAGGCTGGAAGAGATCCTCTTCTAAGCATTCTTCCTTAAGGAGATTTAATAAGAGATTCTTCGTCCTGGCGGCGTATATATAATCTTAGGGGAGCTATATTAGGGAAATAATAATTATCTTCAGTCCAGCTGATTTACTCTAAAATAGACCTACATTTATAGTTCTTATATAGATTATAGAATTTAAATTTAGAGTATAGGTACCTTAACAGTCCCGCTTCCAAAGTAAAAAGGTAGGCTTAGTTAACTAAATTTAGAAGATACTTACATAATTCTCTACTATTAAAACTTAAATTGTATTAAATTCTATATTCCAAACTCGTTTACCTTAGGGGACAATAGTGGACGCCCCTAACAATACAACTCCCAAGCCTCCTTGGCCGAATTTGGAGCATCTATTAACTCCTTTTCTTTTATTATAGTATCTGGGAGCTGAATGTAATCTAGATACATTAATATATTTCCAAATATATACAAAGTTCACTTACTAGGCTGTAGAATAGCTCTTTTTAACTCTAATAGGTTTTAATATATTTGGTCAACCTCTAGGCTAATTTGTGCAATACAATCTTCTAAGTACTTTACGGTCTTGCACTTACTTAGGTAGCAGCGGGGCTATCTCTAATTTAGTGACCAACTAGAAAATAAATCAATAGCTTACTTTAGCGACATCTATTGCAACAATACGATTTATTTAAAAAGATGCGAATATTTGCAATAAAATATAAGTTTCTAAACCTATTATTATCGTATTTAAGGACGCGCGCGAGTACAGTGCTTTATATAAAGCAATAGTAAAATATAAGCCCCTAGGTTCTATAATAAACGTATTTAAGGACGCGCGCAAGTGCAGTACTCTATATAAAGTATAGGATAAGATTTTCAATAGCACTAAGAGTATACCTAAAATAGGGGTAATATAAAAAGCATTTTCTATAATATAGGAGGTTTCATCAGTGCCTTCTTATTTTATATAAATTACGTCTTTTTGACCCACTTCTATAAGCCAAAGAATTGATTTCTTGCGAAATAGATCCTTAAGACGCCGCCTAGATAAATGATTTAGAGACCTTTTTTAAAACTAATACACTTCCTAAGCTTCCCAATAACTCTAAACGGCAGGAAATGTCGCTTTGGGATACGATTTCTATGCCGAAAACCCCCTACAGCTCTCCTATAACGTTAATTATAGGAGCAATTATCGACCCTTAGCTCCCCACAATAATAGATATAAATACATCTCTACCGCATTTTATACCGCTCGAGGACAATTAATTCTTTATAGGGCTTCTTTCTAATCCTAACCTTCCTTAGCCCCAATTCAATGCGTCTAGCTTATTGGATATGCCGCAGCTATAGAATATAATAAATAATTTGTCGCTTCCAAATCTAATATATATTTGCCTAGGCATTTTCTAGCAACCTATCTACTCTAAGTTAAGTTTGGCATCTTTAGTTCAAGTAGTTTAACAAGAAATACCAAACCCTAACTTTAAAGATGCGCCTAGTCGCAAAGAGTTATATAATTAGTACATTTACCTACTGGCTTAAATTCATAGTGTCGCTAAAAGTTTTATAGAATTAAGGCATTAACGCAGTAAGTTACATAGCCATTACTTATTCTTAGATTATTAACTCTTGCTAGTTAATTATAGTTACATAAAGAGTATCTACAAGGTATACAGGCATAGAGCTATACTATTAGCAATAATATCGCAATGCTAAAGGATAATTTACGTTACAAAGAGGGCCTATAAGCCAAGAAACTGCGCACCCAAGCTTGAATAGTTATATTATGCTTATACCTTTTGTTTTATTATTTTATGCCATTAAGGACTGGCAACGGATATTAAGAAGTAGTTTCCTAATATAGATCACTAGCATTCCTTATTATCTTAGAAATGCCTTCGCCAAATTAAATTGTCTTATTATAATAGAATTTAGCCACCTCTAAAAGAATGCTATTATGTCTTTCTATATCGTGAAGTCTTTTCTCTGCAATTACTATTTCTTTCTACAATAATATTTCCCTTTTCTTAGCGTTTTCAATATCATGCTTTAGAATGGCGTTTTTAGCTTAAAGCTTTACAATAGTAACGTAAAGAGTGTTAGAGCCTACCGGTGCAATCTCCTAAAGTAATTTCTTTCCTTTAGGGATAGCTTGGAAACCCGACCTAACGCTATAATATAGGTCTTAATACGCTTTGGTTAAGTGTTTACTAATCTATTTAGTAAATAAATATTTTTTGTTAGAAGAGATTTCCTAGTCATAGGGATTCTGGCTTCTAGTTATTAACCAAACATTCTAGGGTAAAATATCAATATTTAAAGCCTCCTTTAGAATTGAAGTTAGTAAAACTAGATTAAAAAAGGTCTCTACTAACTAATATATTTAGCAAGCTGAGCCCAACACTGCTCTCTCTAGTCAATTTTGCCTTTCTCTATATTGAGTAATCGCGCGCCCTTGTATTATATACCTGACAGCTACTATATATATACAGGCCCTGGTCTGGGAACAGACCCCTATAAAATTTAATAGGATATATCTAGGGGGAATAAGCGCCTACAAACATTCTCTAAAATTAAGGCATTAACAAAGTGTTATATTTATAAAGTAACCAAGGATTACTAACTCTTAGAAGTTAAGTAAAGATGCATTAAGAATATCTTTAAGAGATTTAGGTATGGAGACATAATATTAGCAATGATATTATAATAATAAAGGAAAATTTACGTTATAAGAAGGGTCCACCCACTAAGAAGTGCCAAGCTTAAATTACCAGTACAAGTTATATCACGCCTTTACTCTATATTTTATTGTTTTATACTATCTAGAATCAGTAATAGATATTAGGAACTAGTTTCCTAGTAAAGATTACTAGAGTCTTTTATTATTCTAAAAATACCTTCGCCTAATTAAATCGTCTTGTGATAAAATTTAGCAGCCACTAAAGAAATATTATTATGCCTTTCACTATTATAAAGTCTTTTATCTATAATTGCTATTAAAGAGTAATTCTCTTTTCCTAGTGTTTTCTGGCGTTTTCAGCTTAAAGCCTTGTAAGAGTAATGTTAAGAGAGTCGAAACCTACGAGTATAATCTCTTAAAACGGGTTCTTCCCTCTAAAGTAGCTTGGAAACCCAACCTGACGCTATAATATAGGTCTTAATGCGCTTTAGTTAAATATCTACTAATCTATTTAGTAAATTCAATTTGGCTACTCTACAACCTCTAACACTTTACAATCTATAGGGAGCCCGTAACTCCCCACCGATATTATTTATAAATAAGTGACCGGTAAGAAACTAGCAGCATAACAACCTAGGCAAAAACCGATCCCATTTAGCACCTAAGGAGACATCTCACGCTTATAATATAAAAGATCGTTAAAATATCTAGTAAAGAACGCTTTAAAGGACTTTAAATGTTTAAGGGGATATTATCCAACATTATACGCAAAATACAGAGCAAAATACAAACAATAAACCAAGAAATATCAAATCTATGCGGGATGGAAATAAGAATATAGCAAAAGAGAAAAGGTCAGGGAGGATTAGCAAATAAATACTAGCGAATTAGTTAGAAAATAGATTATTTATGGATTTTTTATTAAAAGGGGAGTTTCCTCTAAAATCTCTATGGCTGCTTATCTATAGATAGCCAGGGCGAGCTACCAAATCGCTAACATTATATGTATAGACTTAGCCAACCTTTTCAGCTTCCGAGCTATAGGCGTTAGAAGTTAGCTTAAAGGTTAGGAAAGGTTAGGGTTAAACTATATTCAGTACGGCTTTGTTAATAGGATATTTATACGGCGGTGCTGCAGTATCAGGCTAGTGGCCTCGAAAGTTTTTAGTAATAGGATTAACGATATATACTTGGCCACTTTCTATACGGGTTTTTTCGTGCCAGAAAAGAAGCACACAAATATAGACTACGCCAATAAGCGCAATAAAGACCCAAATTAGAACAAGGCAGCTTGCGATAATTGCTTCTATACGGATACCATTCTGAAGTTTGTTTATAAGCTCGAGAATTAAGGCAGAAATATTGTCCGCAGTGCTGCTACCTAGGTCGGCAAGGAGATTCGCTAAAGAAGAATTATTGCTAATTTAGGCTACGGCACCAAGTAAGAAAGTGTCGTTTGTAAGCATAGGGAAGTTAACTTATACATTATCTAAGACCCACATTAAGGCTCCTTAAAAGCCTTAAAGCTTAAGCAGAATAAAGCAGTTTAAAACACCTATAATAGGGTTATAGAGAATGGTCCCTCTAAAGGTAGTATTAAGTGCACCCATTATCTAGTCCACAAACTCGTTTAAAGTTAAATTTACGGCTATAGTAGTAATATTAACCCATCCAAAAATATTCTTATTAATATCGGCGTTTGTTATATTAATAGTATTATTTACCCTATTAGCCTAGGTCTTAAAAGCGTTATTAAGGGAGCTAATAACCTTGTCCATAAAGCCTATAACCTAGCTTATAAGTACTAGAACCTCCTTTTCAATTACCTTAAGGAGGATATATTGGCATAAGCAGGCGGAAAGTCTAGCAAGCCCTAGGGAGAGCATAAAAAGTACTAGGGTTAATATCACGTAGGCTACTGCCCATTTAATAAGAGTCTACTAACGTGTAAATCTAAGGTAGTTTGTAACCTTAATACTAAATATCGCTATATATAGTTGAGAAGCTATATAGATAACGTCTATTAAGTTATACCCACTTTGACCAACAAGCTAGGCTCGTTATTACATCTTTTACCAGCGTCAGATCCCTCTATAGGCTATAGGAATGCATATAAGGATAGCCAGAACCACAACGACGCCAATAAAGATCTTTTGGGCCATAATCTCCAACTTTACTAAACCGTCAAAGAAGTCGTTAATCCTATTATTTTCAGAGCAGAAGCTAAGCAGCTCCTTTTAGGGAACAGGTAGTAAGGAATAGTTAAATATAAAATTTCCTAAGGTCTCGCTAATAAGCTTCTTCACTTCTTCAAACGGAAATTTAATAACTGTTTCGGTGAAGTTTTGGACATTAGTAAAAGTAGGAATAGAATTGTTAAGATCCTATAATCCTATAAAGACGTTGGTAGGCATTGCTAAATTTTTTAGCTTCTTAATATCCGTATCAAGATTCAGTGTTAGTAGGTTAATGTTCGCGAAAGGAATACTCTTTACACTATTTATAAAGCTATTAAAATCCTTTTTAAAGGTGCTTATAACACTAGCAATATCGTCTCCAATTATAGGAATGGTGCTGTTTAGAATCTTAACTACTTTATCCCTAAGTTAGACTGCGGCATAGAGACTTCCACTAACAGCGAGAGTAATTAGACATACGTAGGTCTGAGTTATTATATTAATAACAAATAGTATAATATTCTTAACAGCGGTAACGCTAAGGTTTATTATTAATAGGAGCCCATTCGCTCCCTTTTTAACACCACTAGCGGTTAGCTCATTAACGCCCTATGCTATATAATAAGGCATAAATGCTATAGTGCTGCTAATATTTTCTACTTCTATATAGGCGTGAAGGGCTTGTTGTCTAGCCAAGGAGAGATTATCATTAATACTAGCAATAGCAATAAGGGTTCTAGCAAGAATAAAAAGGAGAAAGACTATCCAGCGATTAAGCCATACTTGTAAAAGTCTAGCTCGAAGGCCGAGGTATAGTATAAGGTATAGAGCTTGGTGTATTAAAGGCCGTGGTATATTTTATAGGGTATAGTAGTCTCGCATCTCATAATCGCTAGCAGAGAGAGATGGAGGTATAGCTAGGAAGGTTTACTATTAATTCTCTAAGAAAACCATAATGACGGCAGGCAGTGCGAAAGGCCTCAGTCTATAAGGATAAATATTAGGAAAAAGCCAGCTAGCGGCAAATAATATAGATACAATAAGCAGACCTAGGGGAATGAGCCCTAGGGAATAAACCTATACAGGATATATCCCCTAGGGGAATAAGCCCCTAGGGGAATAAACCCCTAAGGGAATAAACCCCTATGGGATATATCCCCTAGAGGAATAAGCCCCTGGGGGAATAAACCCCTATAGGATATATCCGAATCCCCTAATACTATTTATATCCCGCGGTTAAAGCAGGCTAGACTAGCGTATAGGCAGAGTTACTAAGCAATTTAAAAGGCTAGGCTGCATTTATGCCGACTAGAGTAATTCCTCTATTTAAATAAGCGAATTTTTTAGACCCTCTCTATACTATAGATCAAGCACATTCTTAGATAAGTAAGGATTTCGTAGAATTTTCCTTTATTAACCCAGTTTGCCTTACTTAAGTTGCAGCTAATATGGATTATGCCCAGAGCCCCTTTAAACCTATTATTGAGCCTAAGGGGTGTTGTTATTAGATATATCTCTATGCTTAAACACTTAAAGAAGAGCTTATTTAAGATTATATTACTATCACATCTCTACAAAATGAGCAGTCCAAAACTAAGTTATGGTTTTAGAATTTTCGGCTATAAACTTAACGTAGATTTCAAATACTTAAGAGAAAGTTTAATAAGAACGATAAAGTTGCTAAAGAAACAAAAGTTGCCATAAAGAGATTAAGACAAGCAATGGAGCGAATTACTATAGTACAAAAGGGGGACAAAGAGGACAATGCTTTAAGAGCCCTTATTAGCCTTAGGTTAGGTCTTCCCAAGTATCCTTTAGCTCCAGAATAGATAGACACCAACAGTTAGACCCTCTTTTATCTTCAATAGCTATAAACTAACCTTGCATTAAATCACGATTATATAGCAAAAGATACTAAAATACTCTCTCTTAATGGTATAAACGGTGCGTTTATAGATGGAAAAGATAATATTTAACAGGTGGATTTAGAGAGCTTAGTTAAGTCAAATAGTAATAACTAAAGCCCTTTTATAGGAAATTTGCTCACTACCGTAGACAAAATTTAGGTAGAGGCTATTAGCGACTTAGTTAATTAAGGCATAAGTACAGCAAGAGGAACACGCAAGCCTATATAATTAGTAGTCTATAAACGAGGATCTAAAGCTAGAGAAAGAAAAGGGGAAGAACAAAAGCACTACTTAAAGTTATATACAATTCTCTAGTTACGTAATGGCAATTTACGGCAATCTACAGCAATATGCCAGCGCCGTAACAGAGGCAGATAGGAATTGTTAAAGAAATGTGATATCTATAGAGGTAAACAGTTTTAGCATTTATTAGGGAGAATTCTCCATAAATTTTAACCTTCTATAAGCCGTTTCTAAGAGATTATATTGCAATGAGTTATAGATTGGAAGGAGAAGCTTTGGCCAAGAAGTCATTTCAAGTCCTATAGCTCAGTCTTGGCAATTTATTAAGGATACGAGATATAAATCTACTATTAATTGCTATATGCAACTTATTCCGAAATTCTAGTTTACACCTAAAAGTGATTGTTGGTATTACTTTTGGTAATACGTATTACTATTGCAATAGTATAGGGGTGGTAACTGATTTTAATTAATGCTTATTTAATTCTCCTATTCTATAGGTAGAATTTGGTGGATTTCCTAAGCTTGCTTAGCTTACGTAACTAACCTAATTAGTTACAGACAACCTCGTTTAGACAGTGATATAATTGTACAATAAGGGTGTAACTCTAAAGATTTTTAAGGTATACCTATAACCTTTTCAGTGAACCTATTAGGAGACTCAGAAGTGCCAAGGTAAAGTAAATATATATATCCCTTAGACTGGTAGCCAGTGTGGTTATTAATAAGGCAATAAGGCTTCAATTAATATTGTTTATTAAACGTCAATATCAATTAATATTGACAACACTTATTAATAATGCTTAGTATTAACCGCATTACGCTTTAGGCTCTATCTTAAGCTTATTCTTTATAATATTAATTAATATTGACAACTCTTATTATTAATAATGCTTGGTATTGGTCGCATTATGCGGCTTATGCTTTAGGCTCTACCCTAAGCTTATCTTTTACAATACCACTCCATTTGTAATGTTTTAAATACTCTACTCTCTCGATATTTTCAGCCCCTAGCCATACCCTTTCCCACGAAATCGTACGACGCCCTCCTAAAAAGGCTTGCTCTAGTGTATCGCTTATAGCTAGAATTAATAAAATATTAATTACTATAATTAATAACCTTAGCTAACGCTTTCTTTATTAATCTTAACACTACTATTTAAGAGTAGAAATTTTTCCAATATTATATAGTTCTCCATTGGAATAGTCTTTATACTTATTCTAACTTACTAGTTAAGCGTACTTTCCTAAGTCTTAAGCAATCTAATTAAACACGTCAAGATCTTAACCTTAAGTAGATTTCCTTTCGTATAAAGAAATAGGAGGGAAAGGACTTCTTTCCTAATAGGACTCCCAAAGCTCTTTTACCTTCTTAAGTACTGGCTTTTGCCACTTTACCTTCTAATTCGCGCAAATGTACCTTATACGTCGGTTCGGATAAAGAATAAGAGCGGCTATATAGAGAGGGCAGTTATCTATTTTAGTATAGTACTTATTAAAGGCCTCCCATCCCTTTTTAATTCGGGAGCTAAACTCTTTATTATTAATATAGTTAGAGAGAGCCTTTTTAAAGTATTAAACAAGGATATCCATCGTAAATAGCATATAATTAATTGTCGCGTTATATCCTTAAGTTTTAAGTGTCGCTTAATAGAATAGTTGAAGAAATGCCTTAATCTTCTAAAGTTAATCCCAGTCGCTTAGAGAGAGATAGTCCTTTTTAAGTATAGCGAAGTTATTCTTTAAGTAGGTGTTAATAGCTCCTGCTTTTTTAATTACTATAAGTAGTATTAGATACTAGCTATTCTATCTTATCTAATTATTAAGGGGAATTAACCTTCCTACTAGAGCTTTAAACTCCTTTACATAATTAGCGGAACTGCGGATATATATAACAATATTATAAAGTTTTCTAAGTAGACCTATTACTTAAAAGGTTACCCGTTTCTTTTTGTCGGAATATATGGACAGAAGTTACGTGGTTATGTGTCGTTGTTCGTGTCTCTGATTAGTCATCCTTATGATGACTCATCAGCCCCCTACTTAGGCACCGCGATCCTTATGATCCTCTGCTTTCTCTACCTATTAGACAAGAATCAAACCATCAGTTAATAGGCCAATCAAGTGCACTTAGGTGTTACCGACATTGATCAATGGTCAACCTCACCGGTTGGCTATAGAGCAAAAAGGTTCACTGCCGCCCCAGCAGCTTCGTTCGATCGCAAGCAGCATTCCAGTACCTAGCAGCAAAACCAGCACCCAGCAGTTCCGGCAGCACCCAACCCCAGCAGCTTAGAATATACGACAAATACGCAACGCACAAGACATTCTACAGCAGCAAATCAACCCCCAGTACGACCTCTTCACGGAGCGCCGTACCCCCAGCTCAACAGCATCAACCCCCAGTACGACCTCTTCACTAAGTGCCGTACCCCTAGCTCAACAGCAACAAACATCCAACAGCCCTCGGG
>Ga0307507_10001077_pt1 | contig 60579 bp, 13 predicted proteins | sample 7_EM_MG_FD_207223 | JGI IMG/M metagenome (GOLD analysis project Ga0307507, IMG submission 207223) | Populus trichocarpa ectomycorrhiza microbial communities from riparian zone in the Pacific Northwest, United States - 7_EM | ecosystem: Host-associated > Plants > Roots > Unclassified | place... | reverse complement strand
TTATATTAAATTATCTAAAATAATATTATTTATTTTACTAGCCTTATAAATAGCTTTAAAGTAGCTTTTATTTATTTAAAATATGTTATTAGTATAAAAGAGGTAAATATAATTATGGTTACCAAATATGTAGATTACTGGCAGGTTGCGTATAGATTGCGTATAGGCTATACACAGACTATATATTTAAAAAAAACACGATATAGGCTAGTTAGTTAAGTTGCTAAATAACCTTAACTATATACTAATTGCGTTAACCACTAACTATTAAGGCTATTGAAAGGGTACTATATTTTGCTAATAAAGGCTTTCTAAAAGTCTTTTTTCTAATGCGTGATTACCTCTTACCTAGGGTATCGTTTTTTAAACCCTTAAGCTAGTGCTAATATACTTCTTTTTTGCATTTTACGACCCTAAAAGGAGCATTATATATATTAGCGCGCTTAAGAATTAACTAAATACGTTAATTAGCCATATCCTTAGTTAGGCCTCTACTAAAGAGAAATCCTTCTTTCCTAAAGTAGAAGGTTTATCTTATTTTATATAGAAAATTGGTATAGTAGTTAATAGGGCTCTATCTATTTTATTCTTTTAATTAGGGATTAAAGAACTTCTAGTTACTATAACACTCTCCTATAGATAGTATTTAGACGACTATTTTTAGGTTAAATATATAGGATTAAGGTTTTTGTGTATATAGGGATACCTTATAAGCTAGTTAAAAGACGGCTTTATTAATAGCCTTAAATATAAATATAAATAGTTTGTTCTTTATAATATAACTTAGTTCTTAGGGGGAGAGATTGTAAAACTTAGCTAGTTTAGGTAAGTTTTTAGTAATATTAGTATTTTTACCCTCTTTAGTATCTAATACTTCTACTATAGGTTTAATATTATCTAGGGTGAAATCCTAAAGTAAGTCTACGCTATCTATATTAGAATTAGCTAGGTTAATAGCCGCGGCGTTATTGCCTATAGTAATTACTCTAGTAGTATCTATTATTAAATTATTAATGCCGCTAAGTACCTTATTAAAATCCCACTATATATCTAACGGCGGTGAGAAAATAGAGCGTGCTGATAATAGTAATAACATTATAGCTTTAGGTAGAGGACTATTTATAAAAGGCTTCCGTAAATACTCCTCTAGTAGTGATGTACTTAATACTATTAAGGGAGCCACTAGGCTTGTGTGTTTATTCTTAGTAGTAGGTATAGCTATATTGGGATTATAGGGTAAGTTAACACTATTTACTAAGTTATTATCCATTTTAACTAAATAAATATGTTTATAATTTAATTTGTCTACAGTTAGCATCGCGTATAGCCTTAATAGAAAGAAAAAAAAAAGTAAGGGTCTAATAAGGCTTATAAAAGGAAATCTAGAAAGGCTTTTAAAAAAGATTAAAGTGGCTAGAGTAGATATGGCATAAAGCTATCTAGATGCGCATTAGGCTAAAAGTATAGTATTAATAGTAGAAACAGTTGCTTAAATAATAGAATCTAAAATGCTGGGTTAGGAATGGCCAAATTAGTTAACTTAAAGAATAGGAATTTAGGTTAAAAGTAGCCAAGGATTTAAAAGTTTAGGTTTATAAACCTCTAAATACTCTAATTTAGACTAGCGAGCTTATATAATCGCTAAGCCTTTAGCTTTTTTATTTATTTAAGTTATAAATTTCTATAAATATACTATATAAATTAGGTATAGGATTGCAGTATTTATATATAAATATTACGCTATACGCTTATAAAGTAGTTTAGCGAAAATCCTAGGGTTACGCGCTAGCTTATTTATATAACACTTAACGCTTAGGCTCTATGCGCCTTATAGACTTTTAGGAACTTCACCTTATATACACCTTTATTAGATAATATTGTATACTAGGATTACTTCTTAGAAGGCTTTCTAAATATTACCTTATATATTACCACCTAGTAAGTGCTTAGTTAAGGTTACGCTATCCTTTATAATAGTAGAATTTATCCTATAGTTATTAATAAGAGCTAGCTAATAGAATTAATAGGATTAAGGCTCCATAACTATACATATACTTTTAATTCTAGTATTTATACTTAGTTTAACTCTTATAGCACTTTACCGTTATAAGGGATAGTAAGAAATAGTAAAAAATAGCAAGAAATAGTAAAAGAAATTTATTTTAAGCATTACTACTACCTAGGTCTTCTATTAGTTACTACTTAGCTAGGCTATAATAATATACTTATAATAGCTAAGTAATTTCTCTATACTCTAACCCCTAATTTATATACTATATAATGTTAAACCCCTATAGTACTAAATACTAGCTAAAACGTGTAATTCTTAGACTTTAAGTAAATGAATTTACTGGCTAAGACCCTTTTAAGTATATAGACGCTATTAAGGCATATCTCGCTTTTATAGGACTGTAATGGGACTCCTATTATAAGCGCTACGCTATATATATAGCTAGTTTCCTTTTCTTATTTAATAATATTAGTAAATAGTTTATCCGCCCTAACGCCCTTATATAGATTTACTCGCAGCTATATTTCTATTAAGTTCTCTAGCAATCCTTTTAAGTCTTTATAATAGCTATATATAGCTATTAATTTAACAAATCTAATGCTTGTTTATCTAGCATTTATATATAATATATTGTTATTATAACAAGGACGTTTAACTGATAGTTTAGAATTAAGCAAATACTATACCTATATTAAGCTGTTTTAAGCCCTAGAGGTAAACCAGATCTTATTTTATATTACTATAGATATAGAGAAAGACTTAGCTAACCCCCTAACTATCTAGAAGCTATTATATAAGATATATTACATCCATTGCAATAAGAAGGGAAAGTTATAAGGCCAGTATTCCCTTTTCTATAAATTAGCTAACTTAGTATATAGCTAAGTAAAACGAATTAATAATATTATTAAGGGAAAGAATTACCTAACTCAGATATATAAGTATAGTAATATTTTATACCCTTAGGCAAAGCAGCTATATTAAAGGGTTAATTTAGATTTTAAACTAGGTTTAGCCTTATTTCTAGAACTAATTTAAACTACTTATATTATTAGGGCAAAGTAATAGATTAATATTCTACTATAGTTAGGCTGCTAGCTAGGGGAACTTTTAAAAAGGCTTTTAAAAAACTACTGTCGGTATCACTTCCGGTGATACGTAATGCTATTGCAATAGTATAGGTGGTAACTGATTTTAATTGATGCTTATTGATTCTCCTATTCTACAGGTAGAATATGGTGGATTTCCTGAGCTCGCTTAGCTCACGTGATCGCGTGCAACTGTATTGCGAAACCTTGTTTAGACACTGGGGGCATTTAGTTTTATAATGGTGCTTAAGCGCGTTACTGCTGAATTCCGCCAAGTTCTGCTAGATTCCATCAAGTTCTGCCAAATTCCACCATAGTTTACCAAATTCCATCAAGTTCTGCTAAATTCTGCTATATTCTACTTAGATTCTGCCAAATTCTGCTAGGTGGTTAAAGTGACCAATCACGATTTTCTATGCCCGGCATGGAAAATCGCCATTGGCTCGCTTAGTACTAGCGCCTTGGCTGCTGGCTTGATATCTTTGCACTTTCTGTTCCTGCCTTGATGTCTTCTCTCTCTACCCACTTGGTGACCTGTAGCTTGATTATATTTGTATTAATTAAGTCCTTTAACGCCTGGCAAGGCTTTGATTTTGTTATAGCGTCTATAGGGTTACTGCCTCCGTCGATCCATTTGATCTCTGCTATTTCTCTTCTCTTATATAATTGTTGTAAATATATTAGGTTAACCATAAGTCGTTTCTCTTATATTGTTCCGAGTTTGACTAGGCAGTTATATAGAGATTTTAAATCGGTATAAAGGGTAAGCGGTAGTCGTTCGAGTTGTAGGATCTTTTTAATGGTTACTTTAATCGCAGCTCCGGTGTCGAATCCGTGGGCCATACCATATAGTTTAGATGCTAGGACACTTCGTGTAACTTGCTTACACTTAATAGATAACTAATAGAGAATATTGGCCCTATTGTCCTTATCCGTGAGTGTAATAACAAAGCCGATCTAAGAAGAGAGGTCATAGTTATTGGCAAAGGATGAGTCCGTAAATATTATCAGTTTAAAAGTGCTTGTATTAAGTTATACAAAACAAAGTCCTCGGGAGGGATTATTAATTTGCTATTATAGCCGCTTATTAAGCTACTTTGTATATTCTTCCTTTGGGTTAACAACTTGTGCCATAAAGGAGAGGTTGAAGGCAGCTTCTGGTTGATAAACTATAGCGATATAGGCTCCTCTTGCTCTTTGGGCAACATACTGGTCCTTTAGTGTGACTGCCTTGCGGACTTCCCCTCTGGAGCTGGTTAGGTCTGTAGCCTTTATAGTGACCAACTTTAGGTTCTGGTATTGACGTTCCTAGGTAAGAGCTATTAAGTCTTTTTCTTGCTTAATATAGCCTCCATTGAACTTAATTGGGGTATTTGGCGTAAGCTTCTCTCTCTCTTTTACTAGGAACTTTGCCTCCTAAAGTCTGGCTTCTTTAGCCTCCGTAAAGGTTTTATTAGTAAGGAACAGTGTGTTATCAATCTACAATCCTATAATTCCGAAGCCGTTGCTGTTTGTGTATAACAAGCAGGGGTTATATGTTAACTAGTTTATCCGTAGCTTGTTAAGGTGGTGATGGTAGTATATATTAAACCAATGGTTACCGGCTTCCGGGACACCGTAGAGTGGTTTAATAACTCTTAGAATTAATCCATCTTTTAGTCCAAGTTCTGGTGGCGGGCATATAAAGAAGTCTCTGTTTAAGTGGGTACTAGACTATACGTAAGCTTATAAGATGTTGCATAGATATAAAGAGGCTGGTCTTCTTTCATTTCCCTATAGGGTTGCCGTAAGTGCTAGGATAATTCTCTGGCTAACACGTTAAATGGTTGGTAACTGTATTAAGACCAGATCTTTGCCATAGTCGTTATAGGCTTATACGACTAATCTAGACTTCTCAAAGGCCTTATCTGTTCCAGCGTTTTTAATCTCGTTAACAAACCGGGAGTTAAAGATTCTGACTCCTTTTAGGACATCTACTGTATTAATAAACTTAAAGACGCCTTTCTTAAGTAAACCGTTTATCTCCTTGCGTTGAGACTCTGTGAATGACGGTAAGGTGCACTTGAGGGTTATAGTATTAGGTTTCGTTAGGCTGTCGTTAATAAATATTAATACGTCCGCAATGTTTTACTAGGACTTTGTCAGCAATCATCATGTCCGTTTTGATCTTCGGAGGGGTGCAGTAGTTGTCAGTTCCTTAGTTGATTCCTTAGTTAGTTCTTTAAATAGCTCCTCCTCTGGTTCCTTATTGGGTTCTTCTGGTTTGGGTTATAGGTATGGCTTCACTGCTGTGGTCCTGAAGTCGGTAGGTCCACTAGGGAGTTATATCTTATATATTTCTCTGTTAATTCTAAGCAGCTTAAATGGGCCAGTCCATCTACCGCTTTGTCTAGTATTGCCTTCGCGCCATATAAGTACATCTAAGTTAAGGGGGAGGTCGTGGATTATAGTGACAGATGGACCATTTCGTTGGTTTAGTGTATTGTTAACTTACTTCTTTGCCCTAATTCTTACAATCTCCTCCATTGCCTTCTTTATGGCTGCCGCTTGCTGTGTAATAGAGGGTGCTAGTGGGTCGATTTCGCTTATTTGAGGATAGGCATTGAAGACAAGTAGTGTTGGGACTAGGCCGTCTGGGCTAGCTGTATTATTGGCGGCTTTTACTACTATTTGTAAAGCCAGTTCTTTAGTTGTTCCTAAGTCCTATAGTTCTTCCATAATTATCTGGTATGCTCGGCGTAGTATTAGATAAGCTCTTTCTACCATTCTAATAGACCAGTGAGCTTCCACTAGGACGCTCTTGGTTAATATAGCTATTGCCATAGCGTGCTGTCGAAACTCCTTGCTTATAAAGTTCTTCCCGGCGTTATAGGTAATGTAGTTAGGTGGTCCAATGTAGGTATTAATCTAGTATAGTCGTAGGATATCCCATATATATTTTGTGGAGATATTGCATAGCTATCTCGCGGCTTGAAATCTAGTAGCTTTATCGATTACGTAGAGAATAGGACTCCCGTCAATATATATAATATTAACAAAAATAGAATAGTTGAAATCGGAATCTTGGTCTTCTTATAGTATAAACTTAAACCGTCTAGGAGATTTGCCGTGTTTCTGGCAGTGGGAACAGTACTTGGTGAGATAGTTAATAACCTACTTATTAATATTATCGTGGCCAGAGCGTTCTAATACTTTATACAGCTTGTCTGCCGATAGGTATCCGAAGCGACGGTAGAGTCGGCGGAGTTTGGTAGTGGTTAGGTAGTAAGGGTTTTAATTAAACAAGTAGGTTATAAATAACTGCAGTGACTCTTCCTATAATAAGAAGGGGTGACCGAATCGGCGAACTACTGGCACCAATTTTGTTGGGGTAACTAGGACGTTCTTAAGGTTATTATAGTAGACCTTTAGTACGTCCATATCTGCGAGACACAGTAGGAAAGGTATATCGGCCTTTATAATATGGAACTCAACATTGCCAACTAGTATGTTGACTGTGACGGAGCTAATAGAAGAGGTAGAACTAATGCCAAACTGGACGTTAATAGCGCCAGCCTTTAAAGTATTAATAACGGTATTGTGGGTCTTCCTATATGCGAGGTATTATCCGTAGCCAGCTATTAATCTCTTTAAGGCTCCTATATTAATCATTACTCCATAGAACTCGTTGGAGGTATATTAGCTGGTAGCAACATAGGCAAATAGGTCTAAGTCGTTGTGGTAAGCAATTAGATTAGTACCGGTAATCGTATAAGTAAAGGATCAGTCCGCTAAGTTAGTTACAGTATTAATGGCTTCTTTATACTATATCGTTCCAAAAGAGGTAAGGAATAGTTCGGTCTGTTCCTAAGTTAGAGATAGTAGTAATAACTCAATATCGATTATAAGAGCTTCTATTACGTTATCAATGGATTCTAAATTAAGTTTATTATTATAATCTGTTCCCTCGTACTCAGCAATATATTGTTAGGCATATCTATCAAAGCGGCGGCTAAATCTATCCTTGAACTTCTTCTTTAATTCGTTACATTCTTCTTTTAAGTATTTAGATAACTAGCAACCTTCCTTATAACAGACAAAGTAGCGCTTCTTTAATAATACATATCGGCCAGATGAGGATAATTGTGTTCTATAAGGTGATTGGGGGTGTTGTCTATAGTAGCAGCGGTTAGTAAAGAAGGCTTAGGGGTTCTCATTGTTTAACTTTTTAAAAGTTATAATGGAAGATTATAGGTCATTAATTAAGCCAGTTAGGCTATTAGAAGGTTTAAAGTAGGCGTATTAACAGGCTAGTAACTCCTGGTAAGCGTTAATAAGTTTGTTATAGAGGAACTTATTAGTATATAAGTCTAGGTCAAGACCGTGCTAGAGGTGTCTTAGTTCTTTAATAAGCAATTGTAGGTAATCTAGAGTTGATTTTCTAGTATTCTCGCCTTTGCTTATTATAGACCTTAAGGTTATTGAGTTCTATTACCCTAGTATACTACGCCTATACTTAGGTCCCTTAAAGTAATTACATATGGCGTCGCAGATTTGGTCAAGCGAAAGGGTTAGGGTGACGTTCTTAAGGTTAGTGTAGTAGTGGTTAAGTGCTAAGCCACATAATATTATAGGGTAGGCTTTAACCTTGGCTTCTTAGGGTACGTCGGCTCTACTATAGAGGTTGTGGAAGATAGTAAGTTTAAAGTCAAAGTTATTATCTTCTCCGCTATACTTATTGTCTTCCGTGTATATCTTTGTAAGGTTTGTCAACTCCTTACCAAAACCCTAGGTTTAACTCTGTCCAGTAGGTGGTTCTAGTTATAGAGTTAAGTCAATATAATTAGGCTCCCGTTGTAGGGGTAGTATAGAGGTAGGTTAGGGTGTAGTAGGTGGTATTATAAGTAGGGTAGGTTTCGTGGTTAGTAAGGTTAAGGTTAGGGTTTCGGTGGTACTAATGCTAGTAAAGTTGTTCTTAAGGAGGTAGTCAATTCATCCTAAATTAAACTTCCCTCCGGTTGCCATATGTTCCCTAATCTTAAGTTTAGTCCATTCTATAGGATCTTCTTTTTATAAGGTGTTAAAAAGGGCTTCTAGCATTATTATATTTCTGTACTTCTTAACCTATACACCGTAAACTCGGAGGAATTATTAAAGGTTACAAACAGTAATCTAGTTACAATCTCTGAAGGTCTATACTGTAAAGGTACTAAAATCTTCGCGGTAGGTTTCCCATAGGTTATCATCCTTAAGCTTATATGTTTCATACTTAAGGAGCTTAAACTCTATAAAATCTTTAATCTCCTTCTTGTCAATATTATCGGATTATGTATTAATTCCCTCACTCCATTTATCTTGTCCTTTGTTAACTTGTGCCCTAATATCTACCATGTCAATTCTTGTAACTCTTATCGAGTTCAATTTTAGGTTCTAGGTAAAAACGCGTAATAGACGCGAACTAAGGGTTCCTTATCTTATTGGGTTCTGAACGCGTAGTAGACGCGAACTAATTAAAATGCGTGATGGACGCGAACTAAGGGCCTATACTAGATAGGGGTCGGTTCTTTAAATACCTGGGGACTATATATAAAGAATCAAGGGCCTCTCTTGTGAGATGGGGTTGGTTCTTTAGGTACACGTTAACTGATACTCCTTGGCAAGTAATCTGGTGGTGAATGTGCGTGATGGACGCGAATCAAGGGCCTATACTAGATAGGGGTTAACTCTTTAAATACCTAAGAACTGTGTATAAAGAATTAAGGGCCTCTCTTATAAGATGGGGTTGGTTCTTTAAATACATATCAACTAATACTCCTTAGCAAACGTTCTCGATAGGTTGCCTCTAGTTAAAAAGGGACTGTTTAAGTTCGCCTCTCTTTGTAGATGATACGTCTCCTAATCTATAATCACTAATTAGTGTCGGTATCACTTCCGGTGATACATAATGCTATTGCAATAGTATGGGTGGTAACTGATTTTGATTGATGCTTATTAATTCTCCTATTCTATAGGTGGAATATGGTGGATTTCCTGAGCTCGCTTAGCTCACGTGATCGCGTGCAACTGCATTGCGAAACCTTGTTCAGACAACTACCTTAATTTACTATCTACACTCTATATTACTGTTTGCCGTCTATAATACCATTTAAAACCTTTATTAAGGTAGCAATCCCTTAGCTTAGCTAGCGCCTTAGTAGCTAGCTAATAATTTTTAAAATAAGTAGTACTTCTCTACCCTTATTGCTATGTAGTCTAGTATTGTATAATATTACTAATATAGCGCCTTATTAGGCAGCAGTAATGCCTAACTCTATAAACCCTTTATATAGTGCGGCCTTAGTCCTTATAAACGCCCTATTAAAGCTATACTATTTTTCTTAATGCCACCTAAATCTTACTTTAATTTATTCTCTTTATAATATATAAGTAACGTTGCCATTATTACTAGAATTATAGCCATCTCTATCCCTATTATTATATTAGATATTTAATAGCTCTTATATGCCCTAACTAAGAAGTATATATATCTATAAGTGGATTATATACTAACCTTCTTATTATACGCTTAGATAATTAAGTGTTATACTAAATTCTTTACTAAATAATAAGACTTTTAATTAGTTTATTTATTCCTACCTACATTACCTCTAAATACTTGCCCTTTATTAGCATCTAGGGGAAGTAGGTATAATATATATATTAAACCCATATCTAATATTATTAAAGATTAACTTTTATTTAACGTCTATTTGCATATTTTATATTAGGGTGGAAATTTTATAAACTAACACATGTTTTTTAGGGAAAGGGTTGTTTTAGTTATTATAAACTTTCTTATTTAGTAGTCCTATAAAATATTTACAAACGCCCCTATATCTTAAAAAGAATTTATAAAAATTGTTTAAGAAAAATTTACCTAATTCCAAATAAATTATATTTAAGTTTCTCTTTATCAATTATTTTTAGGTACTTGTAAGTTTATATTATAGGACACCTCTATAATACCTTATATACATCCACCTATTTCTACTAATGTAGCAAGAAGAGACCGACCGCGAAATGGCAATTTAATAGCAATTTATAGTAATCTAACGGCAATCTGCTATATTCTGCTATATTTTACTAAGTCTAATAAATCCTGCTAAGTTCTATTAGGACCGCTATTTAAATCCTATTTTACTCTATATATATATTAACTAAGCAACTAAACTAATAATATATGCCCTTTCTTCCCGCTTTCTTACCTTATTTCCTTATATAACGTTTTAACTTTATTATATATAGCTTAATAATATCTACTTTGCTATATATTATTATTACTTATACTTACTTTATAACAGTCTATCTAAATAAAAGGCCCTTCTTTATAGAATCTTACTAATAATGCTGTAGATATCCTAGCCTAGTATCTATATAATAGGCGTCTACTCTTTTATATTAAGACTAGTTCTTACTAGTTTTTAAATTAACTAAGGGACCTATCTACTCTTTATCTGCTTTTTATCTATTTACTCTTTATCCTTTTAGGCCAACTTATTAATAATAGGTAATAATAGATCTTATATAGGAGCTTCTAGCTTCCCATTTATATCCAATTTCCTATATTTAGATTTTGTATTATTCTTTTTATATTTTCTATAATAGTTTACTAGCATTATACTAAGACATAAGAACGTCGCCTAAAAGGCTTTAAGATATAATGAACGCTCCCCTTATATACCTTAGATACGGTTAAATATTAAATTATAGACTATGGAGTTCTAGGTCTACTTTTATATATTTAGTTCACTTAATTTCCATAGATTTAGAATTAAGTTACTTAGTTAATTCTCCTATACTATACTATTATATTTTCCTATAAGGGATATTATTGCGGATACCTTAAGTTGCCCTTAGGACAACTTTTAGACGCCCCTTAGATAGTTACTAGTTATATACCCGTAGTATATAGTCTCTATAATCCCTAAGGCCTTACCTCCTTAAGGATTTATCTCTCTTACTAATCTATTCTATTCTATAATTATATCCTTATAGCCCCCTATCTATAAAGTCCCCTTATATTTCCCTTTCTTTTAATATTATTATACTCTAACTCCGTCTTATATAGATATACCTTTAGTATAAGTCTGTTGTCCTTTACTTAAAATCTATATTAGGGTTCTATTCTAATTCTATATTTAATATTATTATTAGGGATTATTTACACGCCTAGGGTAGTATAATAATTATAAATAAGATCTAGATATTGTAATACCTTAAGAAGATTATTAGCAACATACGTAAATACTAAAAAGATAAATTCTTAAAGATCTTAAGCTATCTTTAATATTAATAAATAAAAATAGTAGTAGTATTATATGTCCTAGGGTATAAGGAGGCGATAATTAATATATATTCTATATTATAATTCCTTAGAAAATAGGCTTAAAAGGTAAAGTAAGATATAATATTTACTAAAAAAACTATTTAAAAATAATTATTACTTAGTCTATAAGCGTAAAAGTAGGTATACTATATTTTATATTATTTTTATATTATAATTTATTAGCTTACCTTACTAAGTCCTAATAACCTTAATTAGAGTTATAGATAACTTCTATAATAATACTAAATATATAGAATATTAGGTACCCTATATAAACTATAACCTAAGCTTAAGAGCTTTAACTTAGAGCTTTATATATAGAGTTTTCTAGGGGGAGACTTTCTAAACCCCCTCTCTATAAAGCTTTTACTTAATTTAAAAGTAGTAGTAAGGCTAATATGCCTTAGTTACTACTAAGTAATAATATTTTATTAAAAGGATCTATTATAGTAACTATAGCGCTTTATTTAAGTTAGGTTTAATTTAAAAGTAATATAGAATATAATTAATATATATATAAGGCTTTTTAAAAAAAGATATCCTAATCCCTTTAATAAAGCTTTTAAAAGTAATAGTAAAGCTAAAGCGCCTTAATTACTACTAAGTAGTATTATCTTATTAAAAGGATCTACTATAGTAACTAAGACGCCCTATTTAAGTTAAGCTTAATTTAAAAGTAATATATATATACCTCCGTTATATTATACTATAAGGTCTATTTTATAGTAAGGGGTAAGCTTTAGGTAGAGGCTTATATAGAGCTTTAATAGAGCTTTATATAGATATTTATATAGGTAATTATAGACGTTTATAAGACTTTCTAGTATATTAGTACTATATATTAGTAGAGCTTTAAAGATTTATATAGGGCTTTAAGAGGAAGAACCCCCTTAAATTCCCCTATATACTATATACTCTATTTTACTATATAGCTAGTATACTACGTAGGTAAAGGTGTTATAAAGCCATTAGTAGAGCTTTAGGTAGAGCTTTTATAGAGCTTTTATAGAGCTTTATATGGAGCTTTTATAGGGCTTTAGTAAAGCTTAATATATAGCGTTTTAAAAGTATAAACTACTTATACATTATAATATTTTAATATTTATTATATAGATTCTGCTATAACCTACTACGCGTAATTTTTTTTAACTAATTAAAAGCTGGCTTAGCGGGGGTTTAAATTCTAAGACCTAAATATATAGAGTATTTATATCTTAGGTTAATAAAGGGGTTATATAATCCATATTAACGGTTAGTTTATTTATACTTATATAAATACCCTATTATTAGTCTATAATAAGGATCTATTAGTCCTATAGGTAAACCAATTCTACTATTACCTATATCTCCTATTAGTTGCTGTTCGGCTAGGCTATAATAATGTATATAAAGTAGCCCACGCTTCTAATAGCTAAGTAATTTCCTTATACTTCTAATTACTTAAAATCCTAAACAACTAGAGGCTAATACCCCTTAATTAATATATTATATAATATTAACCCCCCCTAGTGCTAAACGCCAGCTAAAATATATAATTTTTAGACTTTAAGTAAACCGGTTAGGACCCTTCCAAGTACACTAACGTATTAATATTATATTATAGTTGGGCCGTTAGCTAGGAAAACTTTTAGAAAGGCTTTTAAAAAACTGCCTTAATTTACTATCTATTATCTATATTACTATTTACCTTTGCTATCTATAACACCATTTTAGACCTTTATTAAGGTAGAAATCCCTTAACTTAGCGCTGCTTAATTACTTAGGTAAATTATACTAACTTAAGCGATAATCTAAGAACCTCTAATCTATTAGCGTTTACTTTTGCTAATAAGAATATTACTATACTCTCTATGTCCTTGGGATTGGTACTATATCCCTATAAGCGCTCTACTTAGGCCTATTTAATATCCTCTATTATATTTAAGATAACGCTTAGGTTTATAGGCCTCTAATAATCTAAGTTTAAATTAAGTAAGCTTATATAATTACTAAGCCTTTAGCTTTTAATATATTTAAGTTGCAAATTTCTATAAATATAATGTAATTTAGGCGGGGGATTGCGGTGTTTATATATAATGGTTATATATGCGCTTTATTAAGCAGTTTAGCGAAAAATCTGAGGTTACGCACTAGCCTATTTATATAACACTACTTAACGCTTAGGCCCTTATAGACTTTAGGAACTTCACTTTATATATACCTTTATACTAGTCGCGGATAATATATTATATAGTAGGACAATTTCTTAAAAGGCTTTCTAAATATTGCCCTATATATTGCTAACTGGTAAGTGCTTAGTTGAGATTTATAAAAGCATTTATATTTCTTACCCTAAAGATTATGCTGTAGTAGAATGAATTTCTCTTACTAAGCAGTAAAATATCCACTTTATTACCATTTTTTATTTTATTTTTTAAAATAAGTAGTACCTCTTTTACCCCCAATACTATATGGCCAAGTGTTATACAATGCTACTAAGGTAGCGCCTTATTGGGTAGTAGTGATGCCTAACTCTATAAACCCTTTATATATAGTACGGCGTTAGTTCTTACAAACACCTTATTAAGACTATACTATTATTTTTAATAACTCCTAGATCCAACCCTAATTTATTCTATTTAAAATGTGTAAGTAACGTTATTATTATTATTAAGAGTGTGGCCATCTTAATGCCTATAATTATATTAGATATTTGGTGGCTCTTATATACCCTAACTAAGAAGTTTATATACCTATAAGTGGATCTATATAAGATCTTCTATAAGCCCTTAATATATAAGACCAAGACTTAGCTAGTTTATATCTACCTTATTATAGCCTATCTCCTCTAAGCTTTAAGCATTTATAGTAATTGTATCTGGATACGTACTTAGCAATAGGTATAATTAAGGATTAGATATAATGTATAAAACTTTAGCGCTAAGGACTTAATAAATAGGTAGCCTGGTTTAGGTAAGGGTTAAAATAGTAGTAGTATTATAGATCTATAAGGCCTAGAGTATAAGAAGGTAATAATTAATATACCTCCTACCTTATAGGCTTAAAGGGTGAAGTAAAATATAATATTTACTAAAAAATACTATCTAAGAAGAATTGTTACTTAGTCTATAAATATAATAGTGGTTATATTATATTTTATATTGTTCCTCTATTATAATCTGTTAGCTTATCTTGCTAAGTCCTAATAACCTTAACTAGAGTTACGGACTACTTCTATAATAGTACTAATAAATAGGTTATATAACCCGTGCTAGCGGTTAGTTTATTTACACTTATATAAATACCCTATTATTAATTTATAACAAGTGTCTATTAATCCTATAGATAAACTAATCCTACTACTACCTAGGTCTCTTATTGGTTGCTATTTGGCTAGGCCGTAATAACATATATAAGGTTACTGTGTATATAAGGTAGCCAACGCTTCTAATAGCTAAGTAATTTCCCTATACTTTTAACTACTTAAAAATTTAAATAACCAGAGACTAACCCCCAATTTATATACTATATAATGTTAAACCCCCCTAGTGCTAAACTCTAGCTAAAATGTGTAATTCTTAGACTTTAAGTAAATAAATTTACTAATTAGGACCCTTCTGAGTATATAGATGCCATTAAGGTATATCTTGCTTTTGTAGGATGTTTAACTAATAGTTTGGAATTTAGGAAACACTATACCTATATTAAGCTGTTTTAAGCCCTAAAGGTGAACCAAATCTTATTCTATATTACTATAGATATAGAGAAAGACATGCCTAACCCCTTAACTATTTAGGAGCTACTGTATAAGATATATTATATCTATTATAATAAGAAGGGAAAGTTATAAGGCTAGTATTCCCTCTTTTATAAATTAGCTAACTTAGTATATAGCTAAGTAAAATAAATTTAGAACGTTATTAAGGAAAAGAATTACCTAACTTAGATATGTAAGTATAGCGATATTTTATACCCTTAGGCAAAGTAGCCATATTAAAGGTATAATTTGAATTTTGGACTATTTTTAGGCCTATTTTTAGAATTAATCTAAACCACTTGTATTACTGGGGCAAAGTAATATATTAATATTATACTACGGTTAGGCCGCTGGCTAGGGGAACTTTTAGGAAGGCTTTTAAAAAACTACCTTAATTTGCTATCTACTATCTATATTACTATTTACCTTTGCCGTCTATAACACTATTTAGGTAGCAATTCCTTAACTTAGTGTTTCTTGGTTATTTAGGTAAACTATACTAACTTAAGTGATAATCTAAGAACCTCTAATTAATTGGCGTCTACTTTTGCTGATAAGAACGCTGCTATATTCTCTATCTTTTAGGGGTTAGTTCTATACCCTAGTAAGTACTCTAGCTAGGCCTATTTAACATCCTTTATAGCCCCTATTATACCTAGGATAACGCTTAATATAAGCTTATTATATTAGTACTGCTTAACTCTACTTTGTTTCTAGTCCTATATAGGATCCTTTATCTACTAGTTATATAGCTCTTAAGGCACTATATAGTAATAACACCTGCTAAACTTAATAAAGTGTAATATTAATTATAACCTTCTAGCGGTATCCCAAATGGTGCCCACTAAGGGTGTAGTGCAGGTATATATATTATATAAGGCTTTGCTAGCCTAGGCTATATAGATTAGGCAGTATATTGTCTATTAGATAAGACAGTGTCTTAATTACTTTAGTGTAAGCTATTCCGCCCTTATTAAGGCGGTTACTTTAGATTGCTAAACGCTTATCTACGCTTCCTGCATTGTAAAGTTAGCCTTATTAGTGTTTAAAAGAATAGGTATATCTAACTCTTAACTATTTAGCTATTTAGTAGCATAGACGTTATATAGCTCCTTACTATTAGTGTAACCGTTCTAAACTAGTATCCCATCTATTTTCCTATCTAGGTATTTATTAAGTACTACCCTATAGTAGGTTTTAACGTCTATGTCCCTTTAGAGATACTCTAGCAGAGCTACTCTATAGCCTTAATTGTGGTCTATAGGCGCATTAAGCCTATTACTAAGAAAAATAATAGCCTGGCTTACCCTTTTATTACAGCCTACTCTCCTACTCTTTTAGGTATAGTTTTTAACTAACCTTAGAGCTTCTAGGTGTAGCACTATATCTATATTAGGTATATTAACGCCTAAACCTAGTAAGCTCGTGGCGACAATAGTTCTATTATTACTAAAAATAAAGCGCTTAAGCATATTCTCTTAGTCAATTAATTTGGAATAGTAGGCTATATAGTAAAGGCTTTTACTAAGACTATTAGTTATCTATCTTGTATAGTAGTATATAATTACTTTCCCCTACGGCTCTAGTAGGCCCGTAATATAGCAGCTATTATTAGGCTCTATACTAGCTCCTTATCTATATTAATAATAGTATAGCGTATATTAGGTCTGGTGGTAGGCACCCTAATTAACTTAATATTCTTAGTGGTAAAGTGTATTTTATACTAAAGCCACTGCTCTTCTATTAGGGAGAGAGTAGCTATTAGGAGTACTATCTATATTTATATAGCTGCTAAATAACTTAGCCGTTATAGGGGTGTATAGAACTTACTGCTCCTATCTAGTATAATATGGTATTTATTAATTACAATTTGTGCAAGGCGGCCTATAACTCGTATTCTATTTATAAATGTCTAAAAGGCGTCTTTTTTAACCGCCTTAGGCGTTATAAACACTATTAATGCTGCGTCTATAGGGCTATGCCTATTCTATACTATAGCTTATAGCCTAGCTAACTTATATCTTTGTAGAAGATCTTGTTAAAGGGAGAGCAGCGGAATAACAATAATAGTAAGGCCTATATTATTATAAGCGGCCGGCAGTATAAACATTAGACTCTTACTACCGCCTATTAGTATAATAATAACTACTAGACTTTTCCTATATAAGATTATATAGATACCAATCTACTACATACCCTAAAATTCGGCTTGCTCTCTATATATAGCCTTTAACTATATTATAGCGTTAACCGTTTTTAGGTTATGCTATCTTATCTACTTAGTATTACTGGTTAAATCTATAGGTATAACATACTTTTAGGGTCTAGAGGAAGTATTTATAGTACTATATAAAAGAAAGCCTAGGAAGGTATGCTACTCTATACTTAATCTTTAAAACTGTTATCTTTTACTTATAATAGTTCTAGTTAACTCTCCTATAAGATAGGTATATATGGTCTCGCCTATTTAAGCTAAATAGCCTGCCTACTCTTTATATATTATATATATAGATCCTAGTTTATCCTTTTCTAAGCTACTATTATTATTGTTTTTAATAAACATAGATTAAGTCTTAAGGTACTTTTAACTAATGGCAATTACTACCTGGCAGTATGTTTGGATATTAAGCCTATATCCTAGGCTAGCCTCTGTTTCTTACTAAAGGGTATATATAAAGCGGTTAGAGTTCTATTTAACGCCTTATATATTAGGCGGCCACATTTTATATAATATAGTATTTTCTGGCTAGAGTATCTGCTTTAGCGCGCGTTAAAATAGTAATATAAGCTAGAGGTATAGAACAACTAGTCTTCTAACCTTACTAGGTATAAATTAGTAAATAATATTTAACTATCTAGTATAGCGGGAGCCCTTAGAGTATTAAGGTATAAATATAACTATACTATAGATAATAAAAATATTTTAATATTTGCCTACAATAGTGTTGCTATAGCGTATATTTAATATCTTAGTGCCTTTTGTAGGCTAGCCCCCTATAATATATATAAGCACTAGAAACTTATATAAAAGGACTTTAACTTAGTTAAGGTAGGTCTTAATACTGGACTTATTTAGTCTACCTTCTAGGCCTTAAAGTTTAAATATAGCCTAGCGCTGTTTATCTAGCGCAAGGTAGTTTATAAGCTAGTTCTAGGTATAGAAAATATACTTATTATAGGGGTCTTAAAGAAAGTTCTAGCCGGGAATGGAGTTGCTAGGGTTATTTTAAAGGGCCTTAATACATACTGGCGGGGTATTAGTACGTTATTTATTAAATAGTAGGTCTTAATAGACCAAACATTCTATATTATTAATGAGGCCGTAAATAAAACTATAAAACTTAGGTATTATAAAACAAATAGCTTTATAGAGTAGCTTATTGTTAATCTATTCCACCTTGCCCTGCTTTGTTATTTTATAGTGCCCCTTTAGGCCATAGGTTTAAAGGTCTAGTATTTACTATATTAGTCCCTTAGTTCCTTACACTATAAACTTATCTATTATTTTAGTTACTAACTCCAGGCATCTTCCCTCCAGTATATCTTAGTAGGTATTATAATAGATAGTATCTACGTTAGTAATTAGGGCAGCTTGCATAACTATAAACTAACTAAGCTTTATTATAGCTAATAGTATCTTAGTGTATACGCCGCACTCCTTTTACCCCTCTACTATTATACCCTATAGAGCTAATGTATATACTAAGGGACTCTTATACTTGGTACTGTGTACTCTCTAGTTTAGAAGTAAGAGATAAAATACTAGGCAAGCCTTGGCTAAGGGGCTAAGTATATTGCCCTTATATAACCTAGTAGTGGTATTATTACTACGCTCTATAGTATATAGTAGCGCTAACTAGGCACGCTCTTATTAGTTATTAAGTGTATATCTAGGGCTAACTCTATCTACTACTAGCTATATCCGTCCAAAAAATATAAGCACCATCTGCTATAGTCTATAGTAGTTATTAGGGGGCTTCTTATCTTAGTATAATTAAAGGGGTTAGTATTGTTACTAGTATACCTAGTCCTAGATAGCTTCTATCTAAAGAAAGATACTGGCCTTTAAAGCTATAGTTTTGTTATAGGTCTGGTAGAGCTTAATTATAGCGTTTTATATTATAGTAAGGGCTAACTTATTATCTAGGTTAGGTTTGTTAATTAAGGCTAAAAGTAGTTCTACCTTAAGCGTATTAAGGTAGTTATGCCACTTAGTATATTCTACTTAGGGGTCTATCTTAAAGACATTTTAGCTATCTATATAGGTATTTATTGCTCGTTCCTTCTTATTACGGGCGATAAGAATGCTATGTATAAAGTTTAAAAAATTATTATGGTTACTAGCTTTAGTAACATTGTTTAGCTCTATATTAGCTGCGGCTATATTAACGGCAAAGAAGCTTAAGCTGTGTTAACTAGGAAATAGCCTTTAATAGGCAGTTTACCTTTAGGGGTTAGGCATAGTCCATTCCACAAGTTATTTTATAGTGTTGGTTAGGCAGCCCTTGCATATATATTTTTTCTATAAGTATCATTCTTGGTAGTATATAGCTATATTCTTTACATTCCTATATATATATTAATAGGTTTCTAGTATAAGCTAGTAAAGAAGCCCATTATAATATATACTTAGGTAAAAGATAAGTTATAAGAGGGTCTAGATATTTAGTAACTTATTAGGTTTATAGATAAGTTAGCTAAGGGCTTAAATAAGGCATATTAGTTCTTAGAGTTTGACTTTACCTAGGTAGTAGTAGATACTGCTAAAATGCTAGTGGACTTTAGAAGGCTATATAGTATATCTATAGTTAAGACCAGTATAGACAATAATTTAGTATTTAGGCAGATAGATTAGATTTTCTATATTTATTTAATATTATTTCCCTAAAAGTGTGTTTGGCGTATTAACTATAGATTATAACTTAAATAATAGGCATTTTTAGGAAGGCTTCTAAAATAGTCCCTATATAAGTTAGAAAGTGTAGTAGTGTTTTAATTTCTATACTTTTAGGGGGGGAAATATAGTGCGTATAGTTAAAGCTTTAGCTAATATATATTCTAATTTCTATTCTTATAGCTAATTTCCGTTCTTATAGGGGGAATATAATACGTATGGTTAAAGCTTTCGCTAATAGCTTACTTAATATAATTTCCCTCTACGCTATCTCCTATTACTATAGCTATATTAATTTTAGCCTTAGGTATAACGCCTTAAGAGATATAAACCTTCCTTCTACGCTTACTTTTAGTATTATTTATTAGTACTAACACGCTAGCGGTATAGGTGTGTAATAGTGCTAACCTTAGGCTCTTATTCTTTATTATAAAGTTATTAAAAGATATATTATAGTAGATCCGCTAGTCCTATAGGCCTAAAGTACTTCTATAACTTAAACCTAGGCTTAAATAGGAACGTAAATAGGTTAACGCAGATAACGCCATTCTGGACTTTTAACCGCTTAGTAAAAATAATAGCGACTATAGTAGCCTAGTATAGGTTTAGTCTACAGCTAATATTATTAATAATAGTCTAGATAGCGTATAGGATATAAGTAATAAGAGTGCCTATTATAGAGATAAGAGGCCTATATTTAATACTTCTTCTTTACTTTAACTAGCTGTAAAGCGTACTTAGGACTATATAGCCGCACTAGAGCCAAAGTACGTTATAATGGTTAGTAATATAAACAGATATAAAGAAAGGGAAAGGCGTAGAAGGCTAGAGAATAGGCTTTTAAATATATTTATAACTAAGGAGGAGGATAATATATAGGATATATATATATAGGAAAATAGAAGGAAGCTTGGCTTATTACAGACGCTTTAAGTATAATATTATAACTACTTAGGGAAGAGTTGGAGGAAGCTAGTTAGTTAATATAGGCACGGTTTAAAATGGAATTAGTGGAACTATATAACAAGGAATAGTAAGCGAGTTCTATAATATTATATATAGTATACGCAGTGTACGCAGAGTATGTCTATATATACTACGTATAATACGTACCTTATGTATAAGAGAGGATTTTTTAGGAGTATGGTTATGTATTTAAAGGACCTTAGTTCCTACCATAGATAGTTCTCTCCTTATAGTAAATCTTAGAATATAATTAGAGTTAATCTGTTAGGCAACCACTCTACTAGTTATTATTATATTGTTAACACTGTTCTTACCTATATACCTAGCCTAATAATAGGACCTACTGTAGTTCTTACTACAAGGTTCCGTTATACATTTACTACTAAGGTTATAGTATTAAATAAGGTTAAATAATATGCCACCTAAAGCACTAGTTATAACAACGTTGACGGTAGCTATGACCTTAGGGTTAGGAGACACTAGTATAGCAGATACGGATTCTTAAGTGGTTATATAAGGTTAGTTATAGAAAATAGTTAATCGCTTATAGGATAATAGTAGGCTACTTAAAAAACGCATTAATAGAATTAGAGTAGTAAAGGTTAAGTTACCTTTAATTAAACGGTTCTTAGGAGAGAAGTTAAAGCTTAAAGGGTTTCTTACGTTGATATATTTTAAGGTTATATAGGAAGGAGCGAAGTTAGTAATACCTATAGACTAGGTAGCGTACGCAGGACTATTTTTATTAAAAAGAGCTTTAAAATGGTTTAAGCCTTACCTTATAGAGATATAAGTAAATAGTGTAACAACTACTAACCTAGACGTATAGTATGTGTTTATAAGTTAGAATAAATTTGCAGAACAGTTAATATAAATATTTAGAGACCCTAAAGTAACTATAATAGCGGAACAAAAACTTTAGAACTTAGTATAACGTACTTTAACAATTAAGTATATAACGCAGTTTTAAACACTAGCTATATAGGTTAAGTGGAATAATAGGGCGCTTATAGTATAGTATAAGCAAGGACTTAAGGCTAAAGTCTAGGACATAATTATCCTAATAGAAGATATGGATACTCTAAGGGAGTTAATAGACTAGTTAATAAAGATTAATAATAGGATCTATTAAAGGGAACAAGCTAAGAAAGGGCAAGACAGAGTTCTATAGTTGTATAAGGCGCAGAGTACGCAATAACAGATATAGAGTTAAAAACTATGGAATGGCGTAGAGCTAATAGACCTAAGTGGTACTAAAGAAACCTAAAGGTGGGAAAATAAACTATAGAAACCTAAAGGTTAAAGATTTAGTAATTAAAGGACCTAGGAGTAGAGGCTAAACCAAGGATCTTAGTAGTAGAAGACGTTTAGACGGACTCTATAATAAAAAAAATAGTTTAAGGATAGAGCTTATATAAATTATAGAAAATAAGGTTATTTCGCTAGAGACTATAAAGGTGGTTAAAGTAATTATGTAGTAAAGGGAACCAGGCCAGTAGGCAGCACGTATATATAGAGGGATAATAGTGCACTATAAGGAATAAAAGAATATTTAATTAATAGTTTTACGTTTTGTTATAATAATATATACCAAATTTATAAGGATACTAAGTATAGCGTAAGCTATTGGCTATAGGAGCTAGTGTTATTTAAGTTTAAAGAAACTAACAAACTAGCTTATAGATTGGATATTAAAGACTATGAATTTAATATAGGCGAAGCATTTACTAATAATAAGGTAATAAAGGCAGTTTACTAAGAGTATATAAACCTTAAAGAAGTTAAAATAGAAGTAGAGACTAAGACTATTACAGAAGAAGGTTTAGTAATAGGTATTATAATACTATTAGATATAATTTCTATCGCTTTATAAGATAATAGGAGCAACGTTTAGAAGAAACTAAGTAAGTAGATAACTACTAGTGCTAGCTTATTACTTAATAAAGGTAAAAGGCTATAGGCTTAAGATTCTTAAGAAGAGATATAAAACACTTAAGATTTTTAAAACGAGATAAGATATACCTAAGGACCTATAATAGACGAAAACTGATAGGAAAGGGCAGCTACTTAGTTTATAGATAAATAAATAAGTATAGGACGCAAGTTTAAGAACTACAAGTTTAGGGAATAAATAAGAACGTTAGTAATCCTAGGTAAATATAGTATTTAGCCTAAAGATTAAATAGTTAATACTAGGATTAAAAAGTAAGAGGACTATAAAGATCTAGCTATAAAATGCAGAAAATAAGAAACTGTAGATAAGTTTAGGATAAGAATTATTATATAGTAAGAGTAAAAGCTAGACAAGAGGTTAGCTATGCTAGGTTATATAAGGGATAGAGCACCTATATAAAGAGTTACTAATAGGCTAAGTACAGGGACACCTAGGGTAAAGTAGTTAGATAAACTGGAATAAAAAGAGGATCTAGATATTCTAACTAGGTTTAAAGAAAGATATACTAAAGAATGTTATAATATAGTAATAACAAGGTACTTTCTAATAGATAGACCATATATACTAAACTAGTTATATAGAAAGTGGTATAGGCAACAATATAACAACGAATAGGAAGACTTTTATATATAGCTAGATAAAAAAGTTGTCTAAGACTAACCTATTACGGAAAAACGTATAAGTTATATTAAAGGAGTATTAATTATAATGTTAAGGAACCTAGAAGAAGGATCTAGGGACTAGAGAAGTAAATAGTAAATCTTAGTACCCATAACAGAGATACTAGTAGTTAGGTTAACTAGGTATAGATTTAAACTTAAGGATAAAGATAAACTAAGAGTTAACCTAAGTTACCTAGCGTATTATATACTATTATAAATAGCTTGTGTAGATGACACCTGCAATATATATAGAGCACTAAAAGATAAGAACCGGAAGTACCTAACTAGGATATATTAGGCACCTAAGAAAAGGCGGTTTAGGAATATTAAGTATATATATAGATAGCACCTAGTAGAAGTATAAGGTTAAGGAGATTTAATACTTTAACTAAAAAGATTCCTTATAGAAAAATGCCTAGATAGATAATAGTGGTAGAAGTGCCTAAAGAATACTTATTTATAGTATATAAAGGAAAAGAAACAAATTAAGTATTAGCTAGGGTTAAACTAAGTATAAATAAGATCTAGCAGCCAATAGTTAGAAAAAGGGGAGGCGTATAAAACTAGAGGGAATTAATATTAGAGCCTTAGACCCTTAAAGGAATTTAAAAGCGATACCTAAATTTAAGAGTTAAATAGCAAGATTAGCAGTTTAAAGTATTAGTAGATAGTAGAGTAACTAGGAACTACGTATCACCAAAGATAGTAAAAAGGATAGGGTTACTATATAGATAAAAGGAATACCTATATCCACTTATAACAATTTTAGGAGATTAGATAGCCTATAAAGGAGGTATTATTAATCTTAAAATAGGACCTATTTAGCTAACTATTAAAAGGAGACCAGTTAGAATGTCTTTTAATATCCTACTATTAGGATAGGACGAGGCAATATTAGGGATGCCTTAGTTATAGGAGTATAATCTAAAAATTAATTAGGTTATAGATTAGGTCGATATTAGGGATACTTAATAACGTAAAATATAATAGTAAACTAAGTTAGTATAGTACTAGGCTAGAGCAATATATAAAGAGACTAAGTAAGGCTTAAGTTATATACTAAAAAGATACTATAAGTATAGTAAGAAGTTATAGTTACTAGAAAGTAAGAAGCTATTAAAATATACAGCATAAAACTATAAAATAGAATTAGAAGAGGGAATAAGTCTAAAGTTCTTTCTAATTTATAAGCTTACTAAAGTTAAGTTAGTAGCGCTTAAGGAGTTTATCTAGGAGAACTTATATAAGGGATATATTAAACCGTTATAGTTATTAGCGGGATATCCAGTATTATTTATTCTAAAGAAAAACGGAAAACTTAGGATATATATAGACTATAAATAGTTAAACAGTATTACTAAAAAGGATAGGTATTCTTTACCCTTAATTAGCGAAATTTAAGATAGAATAGGCAACGCAAAAATCTTTACAAAGATAGGTCTAAGGTGGGTATACTATTAGATTAGGATTAAGAAAGGTAACAAATAGAAGGCAGCCTTTAGGTTAAAGAAAGAACTATATAAACCGTTAGTTATATAGTTTAGGTTTATAAATATACTAGCAACGTTCTAAAAGTAAATTAATAGTATATTAGAAGAACACCTAGATAAGTTTATTATAATATATTTTAACAACATTATTATTTACTTAGAAAGTAAGGAAGAATATAAAGAATATATTAAGTAGGTTTTAAAGAGACTATAGGAAGAACAAATGCTAGTAGTAATTAAGAAATATAAGTTCTTTATAAGGAAAACTAATTTTATAGGATTTATTATTAAACTAGGAAAAATTAGTATGGACCTAAAGAAAGTCGAAGCTATAGTAAGTTAGTAAGAACTAGAGAACGTTATATAGTTAAAGTTGTTCTTAGGGTTTTATAACTACTATAGGAGGTTTATAGCATAGTGGTTAAAAAGTATTAAGCCATTTATAAGGCTAACAAAGAAGGAGGAACTATAAGTTTAGGGTAGTAAATAGAAGAAGCTGTTCTAGGAACTTAAAGAGTTGTTTACTTAAGAGCTAGTCTTTAAAATCTATTAACTAAAGTTAGAAACGGTTATTAAGACAAACGTATTAGACTTTGCACTAGGAATATACTTACTATAGAAGCACTAGAACGCATAGCATCTAGTAATATACTATAGTTAAAAAATAACACTACTAGAGTTAAACTATAACATCTATAATAAGGAGTTATTAGGTATAATTACAGCACTTAAGGAATAGAGAGTATTCTTATAAGGTATAAAGAAACTATTTATGGTTAAAATAGATTATAAGAATCTTATAGAATTCCTAATAACAAAGGAACTTAACTAAAGACAGGTTAGATAGGCGGAAATGCTTATAGAATACTATTTTAAAATTTAGTATACTAAGGGTATAGATAATATATAAGTAGATACTCTAAGCAGAAAGGCTAAACTATAAAATAATAAAAAGCCATTAGGAGCTTTATTGCGAAAAGATTAAGACGGATTAATTAGGTATAATTACCCAAAAGTTATAGCAACTAAAGAAAGTTAGATTTATAAATCACTAGAAAGTAATTAGATATAAAAGATTTAAGAAATATAGGCAGAGGATCTAGATTTAGAGTAATATAAGAATAAAAAAGTAACGTATATACCTAAGTCTATTATAGAGGAGTTTGTTAAGGATTTCTATAAAGAAATAACATAAGGATATAATAGGTCTATAGGACTAGTGTTAAGACTTTAAAAGAAGTACATTATTTAAGAAATTTAGGGACTAGTAAGATAAGTTATAAAAAAATATCTAGATTACTAAAGAAACAAACTGACAAGGTATAGGCTATATAGAGGGCTATAACCTATTAAGACCCCAGGAAGACTATAGGAGGTTATATTATAGGACTTTATTATTAAGTTACTAAAGTTAAAAGATCCTATTACGGGACAAGATTATAACGCGATTTTAGTAATAGTAGATAAGCTAATAAAGTAGGGATACTTTATAGTATACACTAAAGAGATATTAGTAGAAGATATTGCTAAAATCTATATAAAGAAAGTATTTATAAGATATAGAGCACTAAATAAAATTATATTGGATAGAGATCTAAGATTTATAACAGTATTTTAGGAAGTGTTTTTAGTAAAATAGGGAGTTTGCGCAGCAACCTCTATAGTATATTATCTATAGATGGATGGATAAACGAAAAGACTAAACTAGACACTAAAATAGTATCTAAGGCATTATATTAATTATATACAGAATAATTAGGTATTATTGTTACCAGTTATATAGTTTGCATATAATACAATACCACAAGAAGGAATAGGGATATTACTATTTAAGGCGAATTACAGGTATAAACTAAAAATGTTGTTATCACTATATTAAGTAAAGAAAACGAGTAGCACAGCTAAATAAAGAATAGAGATATTAATAAATCTTTATACAAACCTTAAAGAAACAGCTAAACTAGTACAAGAGTAAATAAAAAAATACTATAATGCTAAGAGATCTAAGGGACCAGATCTTAAGGAGGGAGATAAAGTATAGCTACTATACAAAAATTTTAAGAGTTAACAACTAAGTAAGAAGTTAGACTATGTTAGACTAAGACCTTTTAAAATTATATAAAGAATTTTATTAGTTATATATAAGTTAAACCTATTAGCTAAAATAAAGATCTACCCTATATAGTATATCGCGATGCTAGAACTAGTATATAGAGATATTAAGCCACTAGTCTATAAGGCAGATATATATAGAGGATAAAAGAAAAACAAATAGTAAGTTTTAAAGATTATTAGTTATAAGGATATAGATAATAAAACATAGTATAAAGTAAAGTAGATAGGCTATAGTAAGACTATTTAGGAACCACTAAGCAACCTAAAAAACGCTATAGGAAAGGTAAGGGAGTATTAAAAAAAAGTAGGTTAGGGAGTATTAAAAAAGGATTACTAAAGAATAAGCCACCTAAGGGGGACCTATAAGGAAGAGCAGCTACTATATTACTTAGAGTTATTTCCTTCTTTAAAAACTTAACCCTCTTATTACCTAGCTTGTTAAGACCTTGTTAAACTAGTACCTATTTCTTAAAACAAACCTTTTTATAAACCTTTTTAAGATGGGTTAACTAAGTAAACGCAACCTACTAAGACTTAAAGGAGTAATGTTAAGCCTTTAGGGCCCAAGCGGTCTCTTTAGTAGAATAGTAGAGTTTGGTATATATGGCAGCCAGCTTAAACTCTAGCTTTATAGCAATAGATTAAACGTAAGACCCTATAATAAGTTACTTAGGGAACTTAAAGACTATTAAGAGTTATAGGACGCGTATACTTAGTGTTAAAAATAAAGCGAATATTATAAGATAATTAAATATTTGCTTTAGTATACTCTAAATAAAACAAGGGTTATTGGGATAAGGGACTTATTATAGTAATATATACTAACCCTACCTTTACATAATAAGAATATAGAGATGATATTATCTTACTAAGTAATAGTATGGCAGCCATAGTACGAGCATAGTGTTACGCTTATAAGGAAGAAGACGCTTTAAGTATAATAAGTAAGGATATTAACTAGACTAATTAAATGGATATTATACCTCTAGTAGACAACTTGGAGATATTAGAAATCTTTAAAAATAAAGATAAAGAGGAGGGAGATAGTATTACAGACGCTTTAAGTATAATATTATAACTACTTAGGGAAGAGTTAGAGGAAGCTAGTTGGTTAATATAGATATAGTCTAGGATGGAACCAGTAGAACTATATAATAAGAAATAGTAAGCGAGTTATATAATATTATACGCAGTATACGCAGTGTATATAGAGTATATCTATATATATTACATATAACATATACCTTATATACAAGAGAGGATTTCTTAGGAGTATAGTTATATATTTAAAGGACCTTAGTCCCTACTATAGATAGTTCTCTCCTTATAGTAAATTTTAGAATATAATTAGAGTTAATCTATTAGGCAACTACTCTACTAGTTATTATTATGTTATTAATACTGTTCTTACCTATATACCTAGCCTAATAATAGGACCCACTATAGTTCCTACTATAAGGTTTTATTATATAGCTAGCTAGCTAAATAGGCTAACTATATAGGAATAGGTAGACAAGAGGTATCTATATTAGTCTATAGGGTAAGCGCTATTAGTAGTAGGGAGGCTGTTAAAAACATTAAGGCTATACTTATATACTAGCAAAAAAACGGCATAGTAGATTTAAACGGGCAGATTACTCCCTAATTGTTATTATAGTCCTTAGTTGCTTTTAGCTCTAGCAGCCAGAATATAAATATAGCGCTATTAGGTTTCTAAAAGGCTTTCTTTAATATTGCTAGCATTAAAGTAACTAGGATACTTTAAGAGATTCTTTACTACTATTATTTTATATACCTCTATAACTATTATTAAAACGCGGAAGTACTTCTAAACTATACGCAATTAAATATATAGAGTAAAGGTATTAGCGACGCGTTTTTAGTTAAGAAGTAGCTCTTTAAGGCACTCTACCTATCTATAGATACGCCTTCTCTATTACTAGCCAACTCCTCAGCTCCGTCTGGTAAGTAATAGTGGTACTTTATAAAGTGTCTTACTAAGGGCTACTAATAGTATTATATATGGGAAACACTTAGTTCTAGTATCCTTACTTTTATTCCTATATCTAAAGTACCTTATTCTTTTATAGAGCGGCTCTTATTAGGTATATTTAAGGTATTTCTTAAGCTTATTAAGCGATTCTACCTAAACGCCATTAAGTTTAGTTAACTAATAGAGGAGTTTATATAAAATGTATTAATAGGCTATTAGCTGCCTTATACTTCTCTTCCTATTAAAGATATAAATGATAATTAACTATAGGAAATAGATCTTTCTAATATACTTTAACTGTTTAAGCGTTATCCTATACTAGCTATTAAGGATATTTTTTTTTTAGCTATTAAAGATGTTTCTTCCTTACCTATTTATTAATTTTGGATAGATATATATAATAAATAAACATTTTATAAAAGCCTTTTTAAAAATTATATATGCTCTTCTATGTGTCCATAGACTAAACGCTAGAAATGTTTAAAGTTTTAGCGGTTAGCGTTGCCAATAAGGGTTTAATAGGCATTGCAATTTTAGCGTATACAAGAGGGTAGATTAGTAAACTTTAATAGCTAATTACTAATCCCCTATCCCCTATTAAAACTAAAACAACTATAACTTTCCCCTATATATCGCGACCATATATTATAGAATTTTGGAATTCTAAATTAGTAGAATTATAGCTAAGATATAACTATAGGTCCTACTAAAATTGTATTTAAATTAGAGTTGGTTTAGGGTACAAAATATTTAATTATAAAAACATTACTTTTGTACCCCCTAGTTGGAAATACTTAGCTAATAAATTAAAAGGTTTCCGACTTATAAAACTAAAAAGGCTAATAATTAATAATATATAAAATATAAGATATTAGGAATAGAGAAAGACTAGGAGGAGAAAGCAGCTAAATAAAAAGATAGGATTAATCTAATAGAAGCTACTAAGGATAAGCTAACTGACTATATATAATGCAAGATATATATATATATAGAGATATATAACTAGCTAGACTTAACACTCTAGAAATTATTCTAGGGAAAATTTAAGGACTTTATAGTTAATATTTTTAGTGCCTATACTCTCTACTATACCTTAATCTATAATTATCTTTACCTTTATACTATCTGTTACGCCTTAACCTATAATAATAATATAGTAATTCTATAAATAACCTATAGATAAGGAGAACCGCCCTATTATTATAACCGGCTATAGAAAGGAAATTGTAAATACAGCTAAGATATATATAGAGGAGTAGAAATATAGTGGTATAAACAAAAGCCTTAACTATAAATTAACAATATTTTACAATATTTATAATTAAGTAGATATACCCTAAGAAGCTTACCTTAAGGCATTCCCTACTATATTAAAAGGGCTAGCTTTAGACCACTTCTATATAAACTAACTATCCTACCTACTATTTACTAAAGCTTATAAGCACCTTTGGAATTTCTTTAAAGGACTAGGATTTTAATGTAAGAATCTAGATAAATGGAATACTATTATACTTATAATAGTAATAGTAAGAAATATAGATAAGTCTATAAGTGAATATCTCCAGTTGCTAATCTATAGACTCCGTTAACTATAGTATAGCCTTAAATCTACCTTATAAACTATAGACTTCCTCTATAATAAAATTATCACTTCTTGTTAAGGAATACTAGTATATAGATATACAGTCTCTAACCTACTAGATAACCTTAAAACCCTTATTAATAAACTTTAATTATCTATTATAGCATATAAGAAAGAGTATATAGAGAAGATATAAGCTTTCTTTACAGACCAATAATTCTATAAAAGAGATAATAACTACAACTATAATAACCGCAGTAACCCCCTATACAATTATAACTAATAAAAACTATATTGCTTTATATATAATAAGGAAGGATATTACTTATAAAAATATACTAAGGAGGAGCAAAAAGAGTCTAAGACTAAGTTTAAAAATAAGTTTAAGGACCGCTTTTAGGAGCGAATAAAGTAATATATTATAGATTATAAAGGCAATAATAATAAAGATAATAACTTGGACAATAAGATCACCAATATATTTAATACTCTAGTAGTTAATATGGACCCTAGCACTCTATTAGATAAGGACGACTAGGCTATAGTATACTATACTTTATATAGTAAGATTGAACTAGATAATATAACTGCTATAGCTTTAGAACTGGCTAATAGAGTATATAGCTATATAGTCACAACTATTAATACTATAATAGATATATTCCCCGCTAATACAGACCTGTTTATATATAATATAACCTTACTCTACACCTCTATAAAGTTTATAGGTGTAATAATTGACACTAAAGCCTTTAAATATTTTATAATAGAATATAGTTAGTTTCTTGCGCTTTAGAAGATTAATAAAGTATAGTTAAATAAGTCTATAAGAGGTATAGTTAGTATACAATTCGGAATAGGTTCTATATCTTCTATTAGTTCTATTAAGGTAGCTATACTAATAGGCATAGTAGAGTTTTATATTATTAAAGTTAATACTCCTTTCCTGCTTTGCCTAGTAGATATAAACAACTTATAAGTATACTTTAATAACTTAAAGAATGTCCTAATAACCCCCTTAAAGACCATACTAGTTATATACTAATTTGGACACCTGTTTCTACTATAAAATACTTTATTATATATATTTATTATAGAGTCTTTTAACCAAAACCTATGCTATTTAACTAATATAGAACTACAACGCCTATACTAATGCTTTGGATATCTATTAGTAGAGCGACTTAAGAGAATATTAGACCGCGCTAGCTATAAAAATAACATTAATTATAAGACCCTTAAGCATATTACCCACTACTACTTATACTGTTAAAAGTACAGAAAGTTACTAAGTAGATTTAGATTTACCTTAAAGGACGACATTAATTTTAACTACTGTATTATTGTTAATATTATATATATTAACAGCAAGCCTATACTTTATATTATTAATAAAGGCACCTAATTCTAAGTAGGAAAACAGCTATAGAATATTAGCGCTAAGTATATATAGGATATATTATAAGTATACTAAATTAATATATACCTAGGCCCCCTAAATATAATTATATATAACGCTAAAAAGAACTTTATTAGTAGAGAATTTAGGCAATATACAGTTAATATAGGCACTACTATAAAGAGCGTACCGGTTAAAGCTTATAACTTAATTAGCATAGTAGAGCGTTACTATAGCCCCTTATAATATATATACCATATTATTACTTCTAAGATACTAGGAATTAACAAAGATATAGCACTATAAATAGCTTTTAAAGTAATTAATAACTTCGTAAAACCAGACGGCCTAATACCTACGCTATTAGTATTTAGAGCGTACCCCTAAATAATAGAGTCTAATATACCTTTACCTATAGTAATACAGTGTATAATTGCATTTAAGAAAGCTATAAAGGAAGTAAAGAAAATATAAGCGGAACGCTAGGTTATAAATATACTTAATATATATAATGGCCCTAGCACTACTATAATTTATAATCTACCCCTTAACTCTTTAGTACTAGTCTAGAGAGAAGGTAATATAAGATAACTTAGATATTAGGTAGGACTATATAACCTACTAAATATTAAAGGAGAATTATGTACTGTTAACCTACCTAGCGGCCTTATAAAATTCTATAGTATTACTATTAAACTGTACTTAGTAAACCCTAGATATATTTAAGCTAAAGATATTTAAATTAATAACGCCTAAGTTAATAATATTTAAGCTAATAATATCCAGCCCACTATAGAAACCATCCCTTACTAAAACTAGAGAAGTATAACTACCCTACTAAGAAAGAGGAAGACCCTATAAGTATCTCCCTTATATTAATACCGCCAATATTACTGTATTCTTATAAGAGGATAGCAACTATAAGTAGTTTAAAATATCTTATTAAAAGGAAATTATAGAACTAATTAAAAAGGGCATATTTAAGATAATTAACCCTTAGGATATACCTATAGGAGTTAAAATCTTTAACTTATAATTTATAGATAAGATTAAGAACCCTAATACTAATAAAACCTTTAAGAAATTAAAGCTTATTGTTTAAGTGTATAACAATCTTAAAAAGGACATTATACTAACCTAGTTACTTACTATTTAACGAGTTAGCCAACGCCTTATTCTATATATTATAGTAATATTACAAGGTAACGGCACACAGTTATACCTATAAGATATCTCTTAGGCATATATTTAGTCTCTTATAAAGCTAAATTAAGACTTCTATATTTAACCACCTTATAAATTAGAAAGCTAACTAGGTATTAAAAAGAACTTAATTCTAAAGGTAATTAAGCCTTTATATAGTGTTCTAGAAGTAGGTAATTACTAGTTTATAACCTACTATAATTATTATATTAAGGAATTAGATATAAACTTATTAATATATAACCCTTGCCTTTTATAGAGTAACAGTCCTAACTACTTTAGCATTATTAGCCTTTAAACTAATAATACCCTCTTCTTAGCCAATACCACCTTTATGGACGTAAAGTAATAATATTTAAAAAAGGCTTACTTTTTCGTAAAAGAGCGCGAGTAACTTACAGTTAAGTAATTACTTAAATTTAATAGATATATTATTTAACTCTTTTAGGAAGGCAATATTATAATAACTTAGGAATACTAGTATAAGAACCTAAATATAGTCTACCTTAGCAAAATAGCTATAACTATAAGCTTAAAAGGTATTGTTTATAATATACTAACTATAAAGGAATAATACGTTACGTAATATATAAGGGGTATATATATTACCTCTATATATTAACTAGAAGCTTCCTTTAATCTCTCTTTTACCACCTAAGTAATTAACCTTAAGAAGGAAGATATTACAGCACTTAATAAATAACTATAACTATAGATTAACAATCCAATAAAAGGCCTTATATTTGTTAAATTAGATATTAATATATTATGCCTACTTACTTTTACTAATGCTTATTTACTAATAATAAAGACCTGAAAACTTTTGGAGCTCTTGCTACACCCGGCCCAAAAAGACCAAACCAACCAAAAGAACCCTAAAAAACACCCTAATAATCCCCTGAGATACATGCATCACAGGGGAGGCACAGGTAGAACGACGGTAGTACGCAGTCGCATACAACCGCCAGACCCATACCCAATAATAGCCCCCTATAATAATAATAAGGACGGGCGAATACCATACCAAAAAGCAGAAATACCCTAATTAAGAAGGCATCTGATAAAATATAAAGCCTATTAGACGCGTCTAGTATCCAAAACTATAGGGGAGCATCTATTAGCTATTACAAACTAATACAGCTAGCAGAATAGCTCTAGTCTAGCAAACCTTAGGCGCCCCTCTAGTAAACCCTTAATTAAATCCTCTAATGGCTAAACAAAATTAAAGATAAATAAAACCCCCCCCTATAGGCAAACCGCACCTAGGCCGCTATAGCTGCGCTCCTACAGCACAGGGAACCTACCCCCCTAAAAATAATAACCGGGTATATAATCACAATACAACCAAATATAGAAAAGGCAGAGGAACTTAGGGGACAATCAGAAATAGAAGTTCTTACAAAGATTTATAAGGAGGTCTATAACGCCATCACAGTCTAACACCTTAGGAGTGGAGACATTAGAGTCACCCTAAAGGACCAATAGGCAAAGGAACGGGCCGTAAGGGCAGGGGACAGGCTAGGAGAGCATATTAGTATAAAAGTGCTTTATAAAGATTACCTAGTTAAAGTCCTATTGGTTCCTATAAGCCTTAGGGTAGAAAGGGGACGCTAAGTAGATAATATAGCAATTATATAGGAGATAGTAAAACAAACGGAACGCCTTATACCAGGACTTATAATTACCCAGATCCAATAGCTTTAACAGGAAAATACAAACTAAGTATATAATAAAAATAATAAGAGGATATAAAGGGCGCTAGAGACTTACCAGGGAGATAATAAACAAATGTATAGCTCCCTTATCGTCAGCATATATACACTAGGAATACAAAAACTTCTTATCTAAAAAGGAATAATTATAAATGGCCTTATATACAACATAAGGCTCTACAACCATAGACTACACCTAGAATAATATTATTGCTACGCATAATAGGGACACACCCAATCCACATACGCAGCATAGGTATGCTGCGGCTACTATACAGGCCCCCATAATATAAGATAATATACAAATTAAGACCAAACAAAATGCGCGAACTGTCACCGAAGCACATATAAGGCGTAGGAGAGAGAAGACTACATTAAATACAGGAGACGGAAGAAAAGGGCTCAATAGCTATAGGAACAACTGCACACTAGGTTATATAAATGGAAACAACAGGCAATAAGCTAGGGGGACGTAGGTGTCTTCCTAGCATTTCCTACCTTTAACACTAGGGGGCTAAGCCAGCTATCCCAAGCCTTAACGGGCCAAAAGCAATGCTGCGCGACATCACCAGACCGAACAGGGATATAAGGGACATATAGGACACAAGGGAGAGAACGCCCAGTAGGAAGACCCCTATGGACGGCTACAGCAAGTTTAAGGCCGGGATAATTAAGAATTAGATTTAACGCGGCAAATATAACACACACAGCTGGCTTATAAAGGGCATATAGCCAACCAGCAAGAACAGGGGAAGAACTGGAGGTAATAACAAACTTAGATTTAGAAAGGCTAGTAGGAACATAAAACATAGAAATAGAAAGCTCTATATAAAATAAGTAGTGGCTAGGGAGCAAACACAGGAGATAGAAGTTCTAAATATTTTAGAGAAAGTAGAAACAGAAGAAGCGAGAAGTAAAGAAAAGGCGAAGGACCCCCACCAGGGGTCCGCTACTTAACCATTATACAGTATAACTGCGGCAATACAAACTACTGTCTAGCAAGGCCCCTACTAGATAGTCTAGACCTAGAGAAACACCATATTCTTACTATATAAGAGCCGTATTATAATACCTATATATAATTAATATACTGCCCCTAAGGATTCTAGCTCCTATATAAACCAAAAGCAGCCATACGCGTATACTTTATAATTAGCAAAAATATCAGCCTTGCCTTATGGTTATAGCAGGCAGTTAACCCAAATATTGCAGTTATAACCATCCAGATATATAGGGGACTAGTACAAATTATTAATATCTATAACCCTAGGGTCGAAGGGGTAGTATAGATAGAGAATATTATATCTATAATAAGCTTACTAGAAACTAAACATATAGAGTCCATCCTACTAGGAGACATAAACCTCTACCACCTATAATAGGGGGGCATCTATGTTGCTGCTAATTAATAGGTAGAGTGCCTACTAAGAGCTATAGACAACGGGGGCCTTAAGCTAGCTACCCCCCTAGGTGCAATTATATGGTAATAGGGCACCGCCAAAAGTACAATTAACCTTATAATTATGGACAAAAACCTATACCAGAGACTTAAAAGGTGCTCCCCTAAAGAAGAATAGGCACTTACCTTAGACCATATCCCTATCCAGATACAACTAGATCTAGACATTAAGGCGCAACTAAATAGCAAAAGATACGCAATAAGGAAGCTTAATATAGATAGCTTCCTTAATATAATTAAATAATAACTCTAAGACCTAGAAGAAATCCACCTAATACTAAATAAGTAAGGCTTATTGGCTACCCCCAAGGAAATTAATTAAAGACTAGAAAGGATCCAGGCAGCAATTAAAAGCAGGCTAAAAGAGCACTACCTAGTTTCAAAACCAGGCCCCTACGCGCGATATACATAGTCCGTATAGTGCGCGGCCCTTATAGCCAGCCAACAACGAGCAAGGAGGAAATATACAAGCAGCCATAATTCTGAGGACGAGAGATAATATAAAGACACAAGAAACCAGCTAAAGAATACCCTAAGAAAAGAAGCAAGGAATAATTAGAGATGGTTTATAAATAAATATACTACTAACCCAAGTCTCCCCTATAACAAGGGCCTTTGGACTATAGCGAAATAGGTAAAGAAAAAGGTGGGATGCCTAGTAGAAGATCTACACCTACTACCCCTATAAAGAGTAGGCGAACCACAGGCTATAAGCAACAATAATAAGAAGGCAAAGATCCTTATAAAAAGATTTTTCCCTTAACCAGCTCTAGCAGACCTTAGTAACATCACTAGTAAAACACCGGTGACTTGCCTAAGGGTTAATAGCGATATAACAACTGAAAAAATGGCCAGAACTATTAGCCGCCTTTTAAATAACATAGCACTAGGACCAGATGGGATCCTAAATAAAGCCCTAAAGACCTGTGGACCACTTATAGCACCTTGGCTTACAGACATAGCCAGAGCATGCTTTGTAATAGGCTACTACCCACAACTTAGAAGATCTATAACGACAGTTATTTTACAAAAAGAAGGTAAAGCAGACTACTTAATCCCAGGAAGCTACTGCCCTATTGCCTTAGAAAACACCCTAAGCAAGATCTTAGAAAAGGTTATAGCAGACTATATAGCAGATATAGTAAAGGAACACGCCCTACTACTATAAAGCCAAATAGGGGCAAGAAAGAATCGCTTAACGCTATTAGCACTTACACTACTCACTACTACCATTAAAACTGCATAGGCTATGCGAAAGAACTTTAATAATATTAATACTTAGCCTAGATATTAGCGGCGCCTATAATAATATACCCCATAAGCGTCTCCTATACATCCTTAGGGCAAAGGGCTTCCTAGAATAGATTATTTAGTTTGTTTAAGGATTTATAGGCCAGAAAGAAATGTTACTAGTCTTTAGCGGATACCAGAGCCCCCCTATCGCAGTTATAATAGGAATACTATAAAAATCACCTCTATCGCCTATACTCTTCCTCTTCTTTGTAAGTAACCTGCTTAACACCTTTAAGGAAGGGGCGACCTAGGGGATAGGCTTTGTTAATAATATAAACCTAATTATATATAGGCTAACAGCCGCAGAGAACTGTAGGACACTAGAGAAAGCCTATAATACCTATATAGAATAGGTAAGATGACATAGAGTCCAATTCTCACCAGAGAAATACTAGCTAATCTATTTTATAAGAAAACGTAACCAATCTACAGATCTTTAGCATACAATCTATATCTAAGGCTTTAGGGGTCAACCGGTTCAAGGCCTAAGGGTATTAGGAGTGTAGGTAGATAGCAAGCTCTAGTAGAGCGCATATACGGCGCAAGCGGCCTATAAGGGCTAAGTATAGTATATCGCCATATCTAGGATTGTTAATTCTATATAGGGTCCATACTTCTAGAGGTCACGCCTACTATATATAGCAGTTATCCAGCTAACCATAACATATAGATCTAGCATTTAGGCCACTAGAGAAACTAAAAAAGGCCCCCCTAAATCACTCTTTAAACCACTCCAAAAGGTCCAAATAGCCTGCCTTAGGAGTATAACAGGCGGGTATAAGCGAACGGCCACAGCACTGCTTAAGAAGGAAGCCAATATTCCCCCCCTATAACTATATATTGAAGCCGATGTAATATAAAGGGTGCAAAAGAAACGCAACTCTAATATTATAAAGTATATTAAGACACGCCTAAACAAACTATAGAGGGACCCTAGGGTGCCCTATAGGAGAAGGAACCAACAACCCCAAAGTAGGGAAGATATATTAGGAAAACAGGTAGAGAAAGCAGAAGAAGAATAGTGCGGCGCTAGGGCCCAGGCCTATATAGAGGAGGAAGGGAGACGCGCAAGAGGCCAGCAAAGATAATAGTAAGGGAGAGAAAGGAGCCAAAGTAGAGCATAAAAGAGTACTAGAAAACTATCTACCGCAACACAATACTGGTTAGACTAACGCTGGAGAGACAAATAGGAGTTAAAGGTATAGAGGTAGACTTAGGCAAGGGGAACCCAAGCCGTAGCATATATAATACTATAGGGGGTAAATACCTAAGGGCTCCAAGAGGGCCTAACAAAGGCAGAAAATATAATAGCAACACTCTTAAGGACAGGAATAATAGGACTAAAAGATTGGCTTTACTGGGTGGGTGTCCTAGTAGGTAGCCTAAGGTGCGAATATAGCTGGCTAAAACAGACACCAAAACACGTAATACTGTTATGCCCCTTACACACTAGCCAAGAAGCAATGCTCTTAGTAGCTGGCATAGAAAACTATAATACACTGCTCTCAACACAGAAAGGCCTCAAGGCGGCTACCCGGTGGCTTATTAACCAAAATATGCTAGACCAGTTCTAGATTGTAAAGGAAATAGTAATAGAAAGTAAAGGGGCGAGTAACAGGCGCCCCCTAATAACTCTACAGGAGTAGAGTACAGTGTGTAATACTAGCGCGTCCGTAGGTTTATTACGGCAGCAGTGGTTCCCAAGGAGGTTAAAAAGTAAGGTAGTAGAGCACCACTAGTAACTTATAGGCGACTTATAAGCGAGCCCCAAAAGGTAGGGAGACGGATCACGGGGTTTTCTTAAATAGAGTTTCCTCCCTATATGTATATAAGGAGTAGTCCGTGTGGGCCCAACAGGGATCCAAATTGGACGTTAAGCAATAAATAATAATAATAATAAGGACCTCTTATTACAAATAGGATATATACTAGTATTAGAGAACGTGTTATATAAGGCTAATATTATCCACTAGTTATTAATTAAGTGTAAAAGAGTTACTAGAAGCGTACTAGCCTTAGAACTCTATATAATAGCCTATAAATTTAATATTAGCGCCATAATTAAGTTAACTATTAAATAACTCCTATAAATCAAACTCCCACTTATACTTTATACCGACTTAAAATTACTCTATAAATATTTTATTAAGCTAGGCACTATATAAGAAAAACGCCTTATAATAGACGTTATATATCTTTATTAGTTATATAAGCGCAAAAAGATTATAGAAGTTAAGTAAATTAATAGTAATAGTAACCCTACTAACTTAATAACTAAGAGTAAGGTATTTACGGCTCTTAAAAAGCTAATTAATATTAATTACTTAAAACTATAGGCTAAGGAGTAGGTAGAACAGAAGAATATCTAATAGAGAAAGGAGATTTAATATAAAAGAAGTTAAGCAGTTATATATTAAAATACTTATTATTATAGTCTTAGCAGAATTTAGTAGAATTTAACAGACTTAGTAGAATTTAGCAGAATTTAATAGACCTAATAGAATTTAGTAGAAGTTATAGATGTTATAAATATTGCCAATATTACAAATATAGAATAATCTTATAGTAGTAGGCAGAATATAGTAGAATATAATAGGATATAGTAGAATACAGTAGAATATAGTAAGTAGAGTTTCTATTAGTTTCCTAGTATTTAAAGAGTTACCAATATTAGTATATATTTATTTTATATATTATATACTCTATATATATAACCTATATAAGACGCGTATATATATTAATACTATATTAAAGTAGAACCTCAAGAATCTATTAATAACACTATATAGTATATATTATTAAAGCATACTAACACTAAGCTTTAGAGCTAGAAGTATAATATAATTAACCTAAATAGCTTATTCCCTATCTAATAGGTATATTTTACTACTATTTTTAATAACTATATATAGAAAGAATATATAATATTTATAGCTAAACCTACCTACTACTAGGTCCTTACCTAAATAGAGGTATTTTAACTTATATACTTTATAGCCTTAAATCTAAATCCTTAGGTTTTATATAATATATTAAAAAAATAAAGGTTTATATACTAAGTCAAACTTACCTTAATATATAATTAGTGTAGTTACTTAAGTAATAAAGCTATTAATATTCTAGTATTAGTAGATTTAGATTTCTAAGCCTTTAAAGTGGTTTTCTAACTTAAAAAAGCTAAGCTTTAGTAGGTTTTTATTACCTTTAGCTAGTAGTAACTACTATAGAATATAGTAGTAGTTATTAGGGTCCTTATTCCTTAAAGCAATCTTAAATAAATTTAAAGAATAGTTAGTTATATTATTAGGGGTAAATAATAATATTTAGTATTACTAAAATTAAGTTATTTATACTAAAGAGTACCTACTTTTATTTATAGTATATAAAGGCTTATCTAATAAAATTAGTAAAGTCTTTATTATAATTCTTTACACTTATATACTATATATATACCTCTTATTTTATACCATTTATAGTTAAAAGGCAATAGCCCTAGTATATTACTCTTATTTAACCTTATTATCTTTATTATTAATAATAGGCTTATTAAAGCCTACCTACCTTACTTACTAATCTTTAGGTCTATTATTACTATTATTAATATTATTTATATAGTTATTATTACTATATATAGCCTAATCTATATTATCTGCCTTATTAGATAGCTATATATAGTAACCTTTACTTAATAATACCTTTATTATTTTATTTATTTTACCTATTTCTCTAACCTAGTTTATATCCTTTATATTACTTTCCTCCTATAATAATAGGATAGGCTTTAACTATTTAACTAGCTATAATAAAAAAGATTTATAAACTAAAAATAAAGGCTAAATTAACGCTATTAACTATACTTATTTAGTAAGCTACTATTATACTTCTTCCTTTATATTTATAGCCTTATTATCTTTTTCTAGTAATATAGAGCAATTAATAAGTATTAAAGGAGTTATATATAGGGTTATTAAAGCCTACTAAAATCCCCTAATTAGGCGCTATAATTAACTAATTAAGTACTATAGTTAGCCTATTTTCTTTAAGCCTAATTTATTAAAAAATAAAAAGAGTGTCTAATTAGATTTAAAGGCCTAACGCTACTATTATATTATCTTATTAGTACTACGGCTTTTATTAATATAGTATTTTTTTAATAGTTTTACTAATATTAATAGAACTCTTTCTTTATCTTTTATTTTACTACCTTTTATTCTTTATTAGTAGTAAATTTTAATAGCCTATTTTACCTTTTCCCTAAGGTAAATATAGTTTGCTTTAGCTATAATATAACCTTTAAAAGTCCAAAAGATAAAAAAGCTTTAAGATTATTAAGGGGGTAAGCTATTAAACTATATTAAATTTTTATACCTAGCTTTAAATAACGCTCTAAACTATATTAAGTTTTTATCCCTAATTATAAAAGATACTTTAATCTATATTAAGTTTCTATTTTAACTTTAAAATAAACTCTATACCTATAGTAATACTATATTATAACTACTATAGATATTAAAATTCTATAGATATTATAAGGTTTACTATATTTTTTTTTTTGTATTTAAGCAATACTATACTATAGGTATATTAATTTATAATAGATAATTATAGTAAATAATTATAGTAAATATAACTATATTAATAGGGGTATTAAGTCTATTAGCCTAAATCCCTATTTAGGTAATATTATTATTTATCTAATTCCTTTTAGGTTAGCTTATATAAGGATAAAAAAAGAGTATAGATATATTTAAAAGCCTATTAGTACGTTTACTTACTACTATTATAATACTAGTAGAAAATAGTAGCTAGTTATAGTTATAGTAAATATAGGGCTTATATAACTTTTATATAACTAATAAACTATATAAAAACCTAACTTTAAGTAGTATTACTATTTTTCTCTTTTTTTTCTTTAGCTTTAAATTTTTATTAATAGATAATCTAATTATATAGGCTTGTATATTCCTTATACTATACTAATACCTTAATTAATTAAGTTATTTATACTACTATAGTTACTACTATAATTATTATTACGTTTACTATTATTATTGCTAGTTAGCTTTCTTATACTAATAGGCTTTATACTTAGTCTTTTACTAAGCTATTTTTTAGTTATCTTTATAAGTATAATATAGTCTATAGGCCTATAGGCTATATAGGCCTTTAGGCTACCCTATTAAAATTATAAAAATATAATATATTACTTAACTACTATCTTAATAGCTATACTATAATAAGAAATCCCCCTTTTTTAAAGGGGTAGACTTATTTTAGCTATTAATATTTATAAATAAAGCTAGTTTTTAAGTTTTTAATTTATTATAATAATATATAATATACTTAAGTAGCCTAGAGGCCTATATAGCGCATAGGCCTATAAACTATATTTATATTAAATTATATTAAATTTCTATCTATACTACTAGGCTATATTAAATTTCTATTCTAATCCCTATTAAAATAATACTAAATTCCTTAACTTTATAGTAATATAGCAACCTAACTATAATAAATATTTAAAATTTAAAACTTATATATAATTTACTATACCTAGTTTTACCTCTTTTAGGTAAAAAAGTTAGCCTTTTATAAAAAAAAATTTTACTTAAATTTTTACTAAGTCTCTTTAGTTTTAATAAAATTTTAACTCTTTAATCCTTATAACTAAAGTCCTTAAAAGATATATTATAGTAAATCTACTAATTTTATAGGCCTAAAATACTTTTATAACTTAAACCTAAGTTTAAATAGAAATATAAATATAAATAGAAATAGGTTAATATAGATAATACTATTCTAGACTTTTAACTACTTAATAAAAATAATAGTAACTATAATAGCCTAATATAGGTTTAGTTTATAGCTAATATTAATAATAATCTAAATAGTATATAAGATATAAGTAATAAAAGCGCCTATTATAGAGGTAAAAGGCTTATATTTAATACTTTTCTATTTTAACTAGCTATTAAGTATATTTAAAACTATATAGCTATATTAAAGCTAGAGTATATTATAATAATTAATAATATAAATAGGCATAAAGAAGGAAAGGTATAAAAGATTAAAAAATAGGCTTTTAAAGGTATTTATTATTAAAGAAAAGGATAATATATAAAATATATATATATAGGAGAATAAAAAGGAAACTTACTTAGCTAGCTAAATAGCCTAATTATAAGGAAATAGGTAAATAGAAGGTATTAATATTAATTTATAAGGTAACTACTATTAGTAATAAAGAAGCTATTAAAAATATAAAGGCTATATTTACCTATTAGGAAAAAAAATAGTACTATAGATTTAAACTACTAGACTTTTTCCTAATTATTATTATAGTTTTTAATTACTTTTACCTTTAGTAGCTAAAATATAAATATAGCACTATTAGGATTTTATAAGGCTTTTTTTAATATTATAAGTATTAAAGTAACTAAAATACTTTAAGAGATTCTTTATTACTATTACCTTATATACCTTTATAATTACTATTAAAATATAGAGGCGCCTTTAAATCCTATATAATTAAGTATATAGGTTAAAGATATTAGTAATACTACTTTAGTTAAATAGTAGCTCTTTAAAGTACTTTACCTATTTATAGATATACCTTTATTATTACTAGCTAACTTTTCTATTCTATCTAATAAGCAATAGCGCTACTTTATAAAGTATTTTATAAAGGGCTATTAATAGTATTATATATAGGAGATACTTAGTTTTAATATTTTTACTCTTATTCCTATATCTAAAATACCTTATTCTTTTATAGAATGCCTTTTATTAGGTATATTTAAGGTATTTTTTAAGCTTATTAAGCGCTTTTACCTAAACACTATTAAGTTTAGTAAATTAATAAAGTACTTTATATAAAATGTATTAATAGGCTAGTAGCCGCCTTATACTTATCTTCCTATTAAAGATATAAGTGATAATTAACTATAGGAAATAGATCTTTCTAATATACTTTAACTATAGCGTTACCCTATACTAGCTATTAAGGATATTTCTTTCTTACCTATTTAACAAGTTTAGTAAGATTAATTCTAGTTCCTTACTTCCTTATATATTGGTATATATAGTAAATATAGATATTATAGGCATTTTATAAAAGCCTTCCTAAAAATTATGTGTGCAGCTTGGGAATGTTATTAGGTAATAGCTAAAATAATAAGGCCGGTTACTAATAAGCACTACAATTTTAGCGTAGGCGAAGCGGTTTAGTTAGGGGATTGGTAACTTTATATAACCGTTTCGCGACTCCTATTAAAATTAAAGCGACCGCGACTTTCCCCTACGTATCACGACCGTACATTATAGAATTTTGGAATTCTAAATTGGCAGAATTGTAGCCAAGGTACGGCTGCAGGCCCTGCCGAAATTGCATCTAAATTGGAGTTGGTTTGGAGTACGAAATATTTAATTTTTAAAAACATTAGTTTTCTACCCCCTAGTTAAAAATGCTTGGCTAACAAAAAAAAAAGGGTTTCTACCTTATAGAGGTAGTAAAGTTGGATATAACAGTACATAGTAAGTGTAGATGCAGAGTCGTAATAGCAGAAGCGATAGCAGCAGGGATAGGGTGACCAGGTGTTTTAGATTCTATAGCTAATGCACTAAGTTAGTGGTAGAGTTAAGAAAGTTGCTAATTCTATTCCTCCTTAGTTATAGTCCGAATTGGGTATAGATCTGGAGCTTTAAAAGTTAAATTAACTAAGATCCACTCTAATCTACTAATTAGAAGGCCTAATTCAAATCCATATTAAATTTAGATCTATACTAGAGCTCTAAATAGACCCTAGTCCAATAAGATTACTGGTAGGCGGTTAAGACACAGGAAACTACTATACATTTTAAACCTAGTAGCCTATTACCTAGCTAATAGTAAGGTTGCTAGCTAGTAACTTTACTTTAACTGCCCTTTAAGTGAATTGCTAACCTTAACTTATACTATTAACTTATTAACTTTAAGTCCTCTGCTTTTACTCTTATCCTAGCATCCTAGCCAACTAATCCCTACTAGCTATACCTACTACGCCTCTCTATTTCCTACCGCCCTTTTTATTATGAGGCTTCTTTAGCACTAAAGCCCTTCTTGCCCTTATTGCTACTGCCCTATTATTTGTCTTTCTTCTCTTTGTGCTTCTTTCGCCCTTCTATTCGCCTTCTCTAACCTTACCGCTATTGTCTGCCTTGCTATCTTTATTGCTTGGCCTAGTTAACTTTAACGTCAACCTACTACGCTTGCTAGTAGTTGTATGCTTAGCTAGCAGCTTAATTAAGGCTAGTACTATTCCAAATTACTATATTAGCAATTATCCTGTAATATTTAACACTATAGCTTACCTGCCAATTGCTTAACAATATCTTTATTGCCTAGGTTTTTATTAATTTCCTTAGGGGGTGGCGTAAGCGCCTTATTATCTTCGTCAACCGTAGCTTGAACCGCAGCTGTAGTAGGGGGACTATCTTCTATATTTAGTAAATCCCTTTGATAACTGGCGCCTGGTTTACATAGTAGAGTACCTACTAAATTGTTAGTAAGTTGCTAGCTAGCAACTTCTATTGGATTACTTACTAGTATTAACTTAATTAAATTTGCGAATGTTAAACTAAAGTTCTGGCGCTAGTAGAGAGTTCACAACTTTCTATTTTCCTTTGCCTTTGACCCTGCGGCGGCAGCTGCCTGCATCTTCTAGCGTAGGTGCGGTGGAGTCCTCCGTATTAGAACCGTCTGCTTGCTATTTAGTAAGAGCCCTAGCATCCTTTACTGCCTTAATTCTTATTGCCTTTTCCATAGCTTATTTTGCCTTCTTCGCTGCTACTGTAGTAACTTTAGTAGTCTTCTATGCATTAATAAGTTCTAGATACAACGTTAGTGGCTTACTAGTTAGCAACCTTCGCCAATAGAATTATATACTTTTTTTATTTTTCTGACTTTCCAATATCTACTTTAATGTAAGCCCTAAACCTTCTCTGGGAAGCTTGTCTTTGCTTATAAGGTTATATACATTATCCCATTAGTCTCGCGGGCTTCTTTGTCTAAACATCTTGGTGTAATAACTAATAATTATATCTCTTAAAGTACTAACTTATTTATCTTCCTTTTTAGAGTCGCTGTGGTTAAACACTAAGTTGCTAGCTAGCGTCTTGAAGTCCAAGTCGGCTGTGGCGGTAAGCTGTATGTAGTATTTCTTTACAGCATGAGATTAAATGACCTGATTATATGTATAATTAGTTATTAAAATAAACGTATTGATTTAATGGGTTTAACTAATTCTCTAAACCCTACTAATTAATTAGTTTGCCGTTGATCCTAAGGCTGGCACCTCTACTATAACAATGTTATAGTAAGCCTTCTGGAGATTTGTGCTTGTTAAGGAGTATTAGTAGCTAGTAATGTAGATTTTAACCTAATGTAATAAATTGTTAAAGTCCGCGATAACTTAATTACGGTGTGATTGGGTATAAGTAGAACAAATGCTAACAAATTCGATGCCTACTATTAGAAGAAAGAGTTCTATATTCCACTAAATAACCGGCCATTTAGTAAAAATTAGGACCTTTTTATTGGCATTAATGTAGGTATATAACAGAAAGCCTACTAGCCACTAAAGCTTTATTGATTATTTATATATCTATATAGCAAACGTAACCCTATTATGGTAACAAATATTAACGTCTTCGCCTTAGGTAAGCCGATAGTAAAATGTTAAACTGTGCACACCCTTCTCGTGCTAACCATCAATATGCTTAACACTAGTTGGCGCTCTGCTATGGAACCTATCAAGACTTGTGTTAAAAGAGGCATGTAAAAGCCAACGATGTCGGCCTATATTAATATGGCCTTCTTTGGTCATAGCGTCTGCACCTATTTCTATATTATTGGCGAGGATCTTATGCGACTTGGTATATAATTCGGCTTGCGCGCGCGACATTTGGAGCTCAACAGTAAGGATATAATAGGGGGGGATGTCTGCTCTAACCGTAACTGATTTTCCGGGCTTGAGTTCTACTATTAAGCCCTTATAATGACGAATTTGACAGAGCATTAGAATCGGACGAATTAGTGCGGCGGATAGGTCAATATCTATATTTACACCACTTAACCCCTAGAAGCGTTTGGGGTTGAGTAATATATAATACTCCTCTAAATCTAGATAGTGCAAGTTGCCGGCTAGCAACTTTGATATCTTTTATTGCATTATAGAGTATTCTAATAAGTCGGAGAAGTCTGTATCTAATGGCATATAATAATTCGAGACGCTATGTATTAAACTAATAATGCCCCTAATATCAGCGGCTTGGTTGCTATAAATTGTGGCGCTCACAAGCAGCAATTTTTGCGGATATATTAGGTGAACGGAATAGTGTATTTACGTTTAACGGGACTTCAACTTATAGGCTTTGTCGCAGATAACCAAACCAAAGTAGTTAGGAATGCGAGACTTTAATTTAAGTAACTAATCTTTGTCTATTTTATTATTATTAGCGGGCTTATCCTCTTCCTCTTCCTTATTAGTAAGAATATAACTGCGTTTATGGGTTGATTTTAACCATCTAGGCATAGCGGCTCTATTTAAAGTGCGTTTATACCACGTTGAATAAGTTAACATAAACACATAACAACTTGTAGAAGGGTCATTTAGGTCTAGTGCTTTAATTATCTTTTTTAAATCGTCTACTAACCTAGGCAGAACGTTCGCCTGAGTTGTAATAGTAGCTTTATTTAGTGCACTGTAATAACAGTACGGTTTTAGGTCCGGGAATAGACAAAGTTCTTCTCGCCAAATACTAGCGGCTAACGCAGGAAACAAGATAAGGCTTAGCTTGTATGGGCCTAGAGCTGTTAAGTTGCCAGCTAATAACTCGGCCCTAAGTTGCTAACTAGTAGGTGAATTGCCTGAGGCTAAGACTTTTATATCGCAGCGGAAGATGTTCTGGATAACAGAAAGAGAAGTAATAGACTTGCTAAGCCTAATATCGTTGCTGAGAATTGCTGATCTGATAGGACTGTTAAGTATATACTGCGCCCAAATGGCCCCTGTTACTTGCTATGCTTTTAGGGTTATTTTAAACCTAATAGATAGAGTTACGGGATCAACACCCAATATAGAATATAAAGTAAGATAATTAAACGATTGGGCCGTAGCCTAATTAGTACTATTCTATAGTTTCTAAAAAGCCACTTAATAATTAGGATCCAGCTCTTTTCCTATAGCTGTAAGCGTGGCTTCCACCTCGGATATATAAAGAGTGTGTGTAATTACTATATCTAAGGTGGTAATTAGACTCCCTAATGCTTAATCCACACCTGTAGTATTATTGTTTTTAGCTGCGGCAGGGGTTATTGGTGGATATAGCACTTTTGCCTATGCTAATATGTTTTGTAGTAGCTAGATCTAAGCTTCTGGACTTAATGAGGTGAAAAGGGGATTGCTGTCTAGAGATATCCCAGATACCTTAGCTGGTATATTATAAAAGCTATTGGTTAAGGTGTTAAGAAACATTAAAGGCGCTAAGTATATTATGTTGCTGTTAGGTCCCTCCTTGTTACTAATATACTCCTTATCTAATATCTCTTTGTCTCCGGAATCAGCGGCGTCGTTAACTAGAAACCTAGTAAGGAGCGAGTTGCTAGCTAACAACTGCGCTATTTCTACGCTTATCACACCTTGGAAATCATCGTCCGTTAAATAGGTTAGTTGTATGGCTTAAATATTCTAAGCACGCCCTTCCTTTTTTTTTTTTTTTACCTTTCTGGTGCTTGCGCGGTAGAACTATTACAGAAAGACGTACGCGCGGTAATACTCTTTTGGTGGTATCCCTCTAACAAACTATACGTTGTACTTAGGATTATGTTTTAATATCGGGAACCGATTAGGATTATCCTTAATAATTTAATAGAGGGTAACGACATAGCAGGCCAAGGCCCTGTTATAGTCTGTTTTGTCATATTTATAATATTAGAGTGGTAGGCCTACATTAAGGCATGCTTTAGAGATGGATTCTGGGTTATTAATTATTTAAAAAATGTTCTTAACCTTATAAGTACTTTTTTCTATATATTCAGCAACACTAAACCCTATTCCCTAGTAATAAAGCTATAGAGATAACGCTAATCTGGGAACTAAGGCGTATATATTAACGTAATCTCTTAATTACTGTATATCTAATAGCCTAAGATAGCCGGCGATGTGGGCCTAGCTATTAATTAAGCCAGTTAGGATAACCTTTACTCCTTTAGGGTTTTGCTTAATAGCCTCTGTAGGTGTAACAGCTTTAACCTCTCTCGCTTTTTTCTTTGGTTAAGTGTTAGCGGCGTTATTTTGCACGTTAGTGGATGGTCCAGCCGCCGCTACAGTGTTTTTTTGGGGTTTAGTCATTGTTAAATCTGTAGAAACAGGCTAAGCTGCCAGTTGGCAACTTATAGCTAATAGGGTGAATGTAAAGGGAAATAATCCAATTAGAATTAATAGAGGCTGGTAAAAATAGTTAGTAAATAGACTGTTTCTATTTTAAGGTTACCTAATTTACCATTAAGTGCGCTCCAGGATACAATGTAGGTGCGAGTGCTATTAATAAGTAAGGTAGACCAAAAGACGTATCTAAGCAACGTATAGTATCTAAAAGAGAGTAAGGTTACCAGCCAGCAACTTATAGCCACTAGAATAAGTATAGTTAGATATATATCTAATCTAAACTAGTGTAGGCTGGCGAGAAGTAAGAATATAACTGGTAGTTGAGATTCCTAGATATATATGCACAGTTAATAAATAGACTATCTTTATTTTAAGGCTGTATTGTTTACCGTTAAGAGCGTTCTAGAATTTGGTATGAGTACCATTAATAAATGAGGTGGATAGAGAAATTTATCTAAGAAATGTGTATGGAGAGAAAGAGAGTTAAGTTGTTAGCTAGCAAGGGTTGGGCAAGATAAGTGGAGTATAGAAGAAATAGAGGATTGAAGGGCTAAAGGTGGTAGATATATAGATTAACGCTAGTGGCTAGCGCCGTTTATATCTGTGAATAAAAAGGGTCTAAGGTGAAGGGCTATTTATAAAAGTGAAGTACGCGTTTAAATTACGAATATGGTTACCAAGGTTGCCAGCAGACAGTGAAAAGTTGTAGGAAAACATAGCACTAAGGGCGACTAAATGTTGCCTACTAACAATTTATAGTAAATTACACGACCAGCTTCTAGCCCTTTGACGAGCGCTATGAGATTTTAAATTTGGTACACACATTCAATCTCGCCTAATTGCCACCAGCTGTATATAGTAATTGTAGCTATAGCTGCACTATTGGGTTACCCTAGTGAATTAAATTAAAGTAATTTAGAACTTCCTCTCCTACCCTATTTTTGCCTATACCGTAGCCAAAACAATGCTGTTTCCGTAGAGAACCGGTTAAATTATATAGGTGGAGACCTCCTAATATTTCACAAATATTATATTACTGAAGTTCTTAGCTAAGCATGGGCGTTTGCTATAATTGCTATAAATAATAGTAATTAAGCGAAATCGTCCACAAGTGAAATTACTTTTGTAAAGAGGGGGGAAGCTAGTTATATATATAGCTGTGCAAGGTTTTAGATACTAGGGCGACATAAGCAAGTAGGTATAGCTATAGGTATAAGTGGGGCAATAAACTACTCTAATTTTAACCTTAATTTTATAGTAGTATATAAGCCATCTACCCTTGTGTACTAGATCGGCACTATAGTATCTACTAGCAACGTTTCGCTGCGTAGTTCTAGTTGTTTTAGTTGCTAGCTAGCAGCTTATATGGTATATTTATATTATTAAGACTAGCCCTAACTAAAGCTATTATAAAGTTACAATGTATAAAACATTGATAGTGTAATTACAATGTATAAAGCATTGATAGTGTAGTTACAATGTATAAAGCATTAATAGTGTAGTTATAATGTATAAAGGATTAATAATATAATTATAATATATAAATCCTAGTTATTTGCTAACTAATACTATACCACTTTTATATATAACCAACTTAGGACGTCTGGCCGCCTATTCCAATTATTATTAACCCTCCCTAACCCCTTTTCTAGGTTCTGGCTCTTTAGAATACCTATAAGTTGCTAACTAACAACTTCCCTACTCTTTGCTGTCTAGGGTACGTGTGAGGTTATCTTACCGTTTATAAGGCGGAGAGGTTGCCAGCTAGCAACTTAGTCTGCTTTTGCCTTGTATTTTGTGTAAAAATTGGTTTATACAAACTAACTATTAGATACGGGTAAAGCGTTATACTAAAACGTTACTATAAAATATAAGAGCAGTTAGTATGCCCTAGCTATTTATATGGGGTTCTACCTCCAAGGTAAAACTGACCAACTTTAACGTCTAAAAGGCTGGTAGGGACGGGGAATATTAGGGTTTTAAGACGTAATAGTATATATGGAAATAACCTAGCCAACACTTATACGATCAGGATGTGTTTTTGGGAAGGAGGCATTATTAATTGGAAGTCTAGCTGTTAGTTACGCCGCGCTAATACTCTCTTAGTCGTATATAAGGTGGAATATACTATTCAAAGAGGTTGATCTACTTTTCTAATCTTAATATCTTAAATACCAGCTAGTAACCTTTGTAACCTTATCCTATATAAGTAAGCGGTTATGGCCGCGGGTATAGCCGCGGTATTAATAGAAGTGAGGATTTATATACTCTACCTTAATTAAATAGCAGCATATAAGCCTCAAACCCTTCTATTATTTAAATATATACCTATAACATTTGGTTATTAATTGGCATCTAGGGTAGTATGTTTATATTACTAGCAGATACTACTGTTTAACGTAGATAAAAGATGGCTAGTAACTAAAGAGATTATATCTCTAAGAAACCCTACTATATAGATCCCTGCTATCTGTAATGCTAACGCTACCCATAACCTAACCCCTTATTTAAGTTTATACTAAACTTTCCTGTCCCTATTTCCAATGGTTGTAACCCTTTAGTGCATTTAACTATTAAAGAATTAGTAAGTTGCCAGCTGGTAACCTAGCCTATTTAGTTCTAGTCCAGGTGACGACGGTAGAATATATTAAGCAGTTCGAAGACGTTGAACTAGTTATAAGGTAATTGCCTAGCTAAGTAGTAGTTGGCTAAAGTTAGGTCAATATAGCTAGTGTCTAGCAGTTCTGGTTCTTTATCTATAGTCCCAATAATTGCAATTGCAGTAATGTAGTATGTAGGTGGAATGTCTATAGCGACTCTCTACGGCATTACAAATGGTAGACCGGCATTTATTTGCGCGATTAAGATACAGTTAGGTGTATAGATAAAGCAGATTATTAATTTCCAAGTTATATTAACTTCTGGTTTATTTGGCTGTCTAAAGTTACCCTTATAAGCAACTAACCACTTCTTTATAGGCGAAGTTTTGTCTTGGAATTTGAAATCATAAAAGCTATTTAGCTTGGGTAGGGACATGCCTATAGCTAGGGCAGTTCTATAAATAGCAAACGCGTCTTTATCACTTAGATATAAACCAAGCGTAAACGCATGTTTAGTAATAGTATATTTGTTGTTGGCTTCTAAGGCAATAATTAGACCAATAAAAGTTCTAATCTCGTCTAGATCGGGCTGAGAAGAATCGGATTCTGGAGGGGCGAGGTTAGTGGTATATAATGGCATAATTCGTCTAATTCTATACTTAATGTTAATCACTGCAGCACCAATTTCTTAATTATACTGGGTTACGAACCGATTGAATTATAGGATAGATGTTAGTTATCTAATAGGACGAATAAAGACTGAGATTAGAATATTACTTGAGTTGCCAGCAGGCAAGAAAGATTTAATAGAGTAAGGTATAGAAAAGATAGAGGAGCTAGGGCGAAAAAGTTTATTTAAGCTATCCTAAAGCGCTAGCCTGTTTTTAGGTAATATCTAGATGTTGCCTACTGGCGACTTATACCACTTAAGGATCTACTACTAATATAAGCTCCTATAATTATGCTAGGCCTTTTACTAGTTAAAAAATTCCAAATCTAATTAAGCCTAGAAAATGCTACCAACCTTACTTAACTTCCTACTACACGTTTAACAGCTAACTAGGTCTTAGGGTATCTGCACCTTTATCTATACCTAAATTGCCAATTATAAGACTGCTGGTAATTGGTGGTGCTAGTCTAATCCGTATAGCTCTACATCTAAGCTATAGCGGCATGGATAGAGTCTATATACACATATATTGCAGCATACATTATCCAACCCGGGATTATATTCTAACTCGAGACCAGTATCCTTATTGTCCGGGATTGGCGGCGAAGACTTGTTTGTGTCATTAATATCTAGGTCTAGGATTTCGCTGATTAAATTGTGTTTTTTGCTTATAATTATAGTGCAGTCTTTTCCCGTGTTTAAATCCAATACTTGGTTATATGCAGTTAAGTTACCGGCTGGCAACTTTGCTGGAGTTAGTAATATCGGTCTTATGCGTTAGGTAAGGTCTATATATTAAAGCAAAGAGTCTAAGTATCTTATATACAACAAGCTATTTACGTGGACATTTACCTCTAAGGAAGAACTGCCTGCTTTCACGGTTAAGGTCGCTGATAACTGGACGAAGCATAGTAGGACTTTGGCATATAACGGCGTATATTGAAACTATCCAGCTAATACGCGCACGATATGGGTGTCTAGGTGGGAATGTAGCCTTATTAATAGGGAGTCTGGCTGCTAAATAGTCTTAACTAATACTTTCTGGGTGATTTATAAAGCAGAAGATGCTTTCTAAACTAGGTACTCTGCCTTCTTCATTCTCGTATCCAAAATTGGCTTCGAAATCTAGTAGCCATTTCTTTAACGGGGAATGCGGGTCTATATAGGAGGTTTCTATAAAAGCCAGGTAGCGGCCTTTAAATTTAATAGAAAGATATAGATCCGAGTTCGCAGCTATAACTTAATCAGATATTAACGATGGCTATATTATTATCTAAGAGGATTATTTAGCCAAGTTGCCAGCCAGCAAGTTTAAACTGGGAGTAAGGTGTAAGGAAGATAGATAGAGCTTTAGCGAATATCTGACGTAATTTAAAGGAGATAAAAGCTAGTTAGTAGGTAAGTTATTCTAGGGCTCTAAGAACATGAGAGAGAACCTAGTTCGGTTAATAGCGGATTACATTTTAGAGTGATAGTAAACAACTTATATAGATAATATATTTACACTAATAGCCTTTCTTTATGTATATATAGGTGAAACCAGGTGTCTTATTAATAGTTACGGTGTATATATTCCTAGTAGTGCCAGTAATATCCACTGCCTCCTCTAGGATATCTTTAGTTCTGCTGTAGGTATGGGTAATAACAAACATCCTCTACGTTAAGGCACGTTCTTTAATTGTGGTAAAGGACTGAGGGGGTTTTGCTTGTTATCTAAATGTAAATTAATTAGTGTCTTTTGCAGGTTATTAAGAGACTAACTTTCTTAAGCGCTTCTCTTTATTGGTATTTCTTAGGCTTTTCTTTGTCTTCTTTACCTTTTACGGATTGCCCTCCCCCAACTCATATTTATCACTTAAGCTCTTTAACATGGCCGTGCCCTTTGCGTTCTTTCTAAGAAATATAACCTCGTCATTGGGGCTACCCTCAGTTATAGTTATATAAGTAGACTTGCGTTTGCGTTTATTTGACTCCATTAACTATAGAGGTGCTTAAATTGGTTGCGCGGTATATGTAGTATAAGGGATCTTTTGGCCCCTTAGGTGCACGCCTAGGGGCTTTTAGGAGCTGCTAAGGCTAGTTTTTAGCTAGCCCTTGGCACCTCCTTATAAGCTTTTTAGGCCTGCAGCCCTTCCCTCCTTATTAGTCCGTCTCTGTATAAGGCTATTACCTACCCTTATTACTATATTGTCCTCTTCTATCAACTCTCCTGTAACTTATACCCAGCTTACCTACTCCCTACCATACACCCTAGCGATTATGCCTCACACATAGTTGGATTGGGAGCACCTATATTATTAGCAGAGAGCTGCAACCCAAGGATTAATAAAGTTGAGGGGGGTGGGCTGTTTATTTAAGCATATATTTAGCGTTGAAACATAAGATAAAGAAAATCTTAACTACGGCAACTTAGAATGGTCTAGATCTACTACTAAGTCTTAATTACCAGAAAGCAAAGTAAAGCCAGGCGTTGGAGGACATAGGGATAGCTTTGGTCTAAAGTCTAACTAATAGTACTAGTTATGCGGCTTTAGTTCAGGCATGCTATTCTAGTTGTTATTAGTATAGTCACATAATACGATTAGGACTTTAGCTGTATAGGGGATTAATAAACCATTATACTGTTAATTAGGATACTTAGAGTTACTTGCTTTGGCTCTATAGGCCACCTTCCTCATCTACGTACTGCCTACAAGTAAGTTGCTAGCTGGCAACTTGTCTTTAACTATATTCTTTATACCATTCCCATAAACAATGCTAATACAATATTACTTTGCCTAAGGGTATAAAATATTAGTATACTTGCGTATCTGAGTTAGGTAATTATTTTCCTTAATAACATTCTGAATTTGCTTTACTTGGCTATATACTAAGTTAGCTAATTTATAGAGGAGGGAATACTGGCCTTATAACTTTCCCTCCTTATTACAACGGACGCGATATATCTTATGCGGTAGTTTCTAAATATTTAGGAGGTTAACTATGTCTTTCTAATTAACCGTGTCTTTCTCTATATCTATAGTGATATGGAATGAGATCTGGTTCACCTCTAGGGCTTAGAACAGCTTAATATAGGTATAGTGTTTCCTGAATTCTAAATCATCGGTTAGGCGTCCTGTAAAAGCGAGGTATACCTCAATGGCATCGGTGTACTCGGAATAGTCCCGACCGGTAAATTCGTTTACTCGAAGTCTAAGAATTACACATTTTGGCTAGTGTTCAGCACTAAGGGGGTTTGACATTATGTGGTATATAGATTGGTTAGCCTCTAGTTTGGGATTTTAAGCGGTTTAGAGTATGGGGAAATTGCTTGGCTATTAGAAGCTTCAGCCACCTTATATATATGCACTTTTAGTAACTAATAGGAGACCTAGGCGGTGGTAGAATTACGGGACTAATAGAGATAGGGTGTATAAATATAAGTAGCGATTCTTAGACAGTTTCTAGCAATTATTGCATCCTACTTTACCTTTTAAGCCCATCTCCTAAGGTATAGGAGATATATTAATTATTACAACCTTATATTCTAGGCCTTATAAACTTATAACAACCTTTACCTAAACCAGGCCAGCTATCTATTAAGCCTTTAGTACTAAAGTTATATACGTTACACCTAATCCTTAGTTATACCTATTTAGACATGGTTACTGCGAATTCTAAGAGCTTAGAGGAGATAGGCCGGAATAAGGTGGATATAAACCAGCTAAGTCTTGGTCTTATATATTAAGGGCTTATAGAAGATCTGTAAAGATCCACTTGCAGGTATATAAAGTTCTTGTTTAGGATATGTAAGAGCTACCGAATATCTAACATAATTATAGGCATCGAGATGGCCATATCCTTGGTAATAATGGCAACGTTACTTACACATTTTAAATAGAATGAATTAGGGTTAGATCTAGGGGGGTAAAGAAGGATAGTATAGTCCTAAGTATTTGTAAGGACTGATGCCGCACTATATTAAGGAGTTAGGCATTACTGCTGCCCAACGTAATAGAGGTGACAAAGTTGCTAGCTAGCAACTTTGCCCTAACGGCCTCCCTTATTGCTTTTAGGTATGTTGCTAGTTATAGCAGCGCCCCAATTTCCTAACCTAGGGGGGAATAATGCGCATGGATGAAGCTTTGGCTAATAGCTTAACGCGATTTTCTACTGCGATTCCCTACCTTACGCAATCTCCTATATCTACATTAATAGCCATGGATGCATTAATTCTAGCCTTGGGCGTAACGCCTTAAGAGACACAGTTGTTCCTTCTATACTTACTTCCAGCATTGTTTATCGGCATAGATATAGCGGCAGTATAGGTGCATAATAGCGCCAATCCTAAGCTCTTATTCTTTATTACAAAGTCACTAGAAGATGCGTTATAGTAGATCCGCTAGTCCTACAGACCTAAAGTGCTTCCACGACTTAATCTGGTTAATATGGATAACGCCAATCTGGACCCTTAATCCCCTCAATCGCGAATTAAGGACGACAGCGATTATAGTAGTGTAGCAAAGTTTTAGTCTACCGCTGGCCTAGACAGCACACGGGATACAAGCAATAACGGTGCTAGTTATAGGGGCAAAAGGCCTATATCTAATGCTCCCCTATCTTAATCGGCTGCTAAGCGTACTTGGGACCACACGGCTATACCAGACCCGCAGTACATTATAACAGTCGGTAATGTAAATAGGCGTAAAGAAATGGATAGGCGTAGAAGGTTTAAAAGTAAGCTTTTAGAGGTCTTTGTAACTAAGGAGGAGGATAACATATAGGATGCATATATATAGGAGAATGGAAGGAAACTTGGCTAGCTAGCCAAACAGGCTAAGTGTATAGGAATAGATAGACAAGAGGCATCTGTGTTAGTCTATAGGGCAAGTACTATTAGTAGTAGAGAAGCCGTTAAGAACGTAAAGGCTGTACTCGCGTACTAGCAAAAAAACGGCACGGTGGATTTAAACCGGCAGACTACTTTTTAATTGTGGTATCTTCCTACGTCATATCCTCCCCCGTCATACCCTCCCCCGTCGCGTCCTCTCTAATTATCGTTACAGTCCTTAGTTACTTTACCTCTAGCAGCTAGAATATAAACGCGGCGCTATTAGGTTTCTAAAAGGCTTTCTTTAACATTACTAACATTAAAGCAACTGGAATACTTTAAGAGATCCTTTATTACTATTACCTCGTATATCTTTACGACTGTTATCGAAACGCGGAAGCACTTCTGGATAGTACGCGATTAAGCGCACAGGGTAAAGGTGTTAGCGACGCGTCTTTAGTTAAGAAGCAGCTCTTTAAGGCACTCTACCCATCTATAGATACACCTTTATCGCTAGCTAACTTATTGGCTCCATCTAGTAAGTAATGGTGGTACTTTATAAAGTGTCTTACTAAGGGCCACTAATGGTATTATATATGGGAGACACTTGGTTCTAGTATTCTTACTCTTATTCCTATATCTAAAGTACCTTATTCTTTTGTAGAGCGGCTCTCATTAGGTGTGTTTAAGGTATTTCTTAAGCTTATTAAGCGGTTTTACCTAGACGCCGTTAAGTTTGGTCAACTGATAGAGAAGGTTATATAAAATGTATTAGTGGGCCGGCAGCCACCTTGTAGTCATCTTCCTATTAAAGATATAAGTAATAATTGACTGTAGGAAATGGATCTTTCCGAGGTAGTCTAGCTGTTTAAGCGTTATCCTGCACTAGCTATTGAGGATATTTCTTTCTTAGCTATTGAGGATTCTTCCTTAGCTATTAAGGATTCTTCCTTAGCTATTAAGGATTCTTCCTTAGCTATTAAGGATTCTTTTTTAGCTATTAAGGATTCTTTCTTAGCTATTAAGGATTCTTCCTTAGCTATTAAAGATTCTTCCTTAGCTATTAAAGATGTTTCTTCCTTACCTATTTAACAAGTTGGTGGGATTATTTCTGGATATAGTAAATAGATATCTTATTAAAGCTTTTCCAAAAAGTATGCATGCTGTATCCGTAGATTAAGGCTTAGTACATTAAGTATAGAGTAAGTTGCCAGCTGGCAACTTAGCCCACTTAACGTCGGTAGATTGTCGGAAGCACCGCCAATTAACGTTTTTAAAGCCTCTGCGAGAGCCTTAATACCCATCCCTCCCTCTCCTATTCGATCGATCGATCGTTTAACGCCTATAAATGTAAAGAGGCAGAGCCTTAATTAAATGACTATATAGCAAATTCCTTAGTTTAAGCTTACTAAGGTAACCTCAGTTACTTAGGGTTTTATATTATTAAGCTACGGGGTTAGCCAGAGCATAGACTATATTAGTATTATCCTAACAACCCCTATTCCTGCCTCCTTAATTCTCTGTTATATAATTCTAGCCTACCTGCTTACCTATACATTATATCTCTACCCCTACTATCTATAGACGATATTATCTCCGGTCAAACTCGTATTATTATTAAAGCCTGTGTTATAGATATACCTGGCAATCCTTAAGGACGTTTCCGCTTGCTTAGAGATTTATTTTATTAGGAGTTTCTTGGACGAAATCTTGATATATTATATTAAGGCTCAAGCTATAATCACGTGTATATCCCCTATGATTTCGATTCCAATCAACCAATACATAGATTTTTTATCTACGATCTCAATATTACAGGCACGCTACAGAAGGAAAAGCTGCTTCAACTACCGCATCTGGTTTACTATATAAGCCGAAATAACAGTAAATGGTAAAATATTAAATTACTCTTACTAGCTTATTTATTAATATATATAGGATCTTTACTGCTAAGCCAAAGTTGATTTAACAGGCTAGATCTTACTATACTATATACTATTAGGGAGGATCTAAGCGAGAGCAGCAAATTATAGCTAAAATAAGAGAAAGAAATCAAATTATAGCGTAAGAACTTACTCGTAAACTACATTAATTATATTAACACTTTATTTCTAGAAAGTCTATATAATAAATTATCTATTAACAAGGATTTAAAGCTAAAGAAAGAAAAGTA